>Ga0209780_1002303_pt1 | contig 13464 bp, 10 predicted proteins | sample WorMetexBAHAMAS2_FD_187384 | JGI IMG/M metagenome (GOLD analysis project Ga0209780, IMG submission 187384) | Marine gutless worms symbiont microbial communities from Max Planck institute for Marine Microbiology, Germany - Inanidrilus exumae... | ecosystem: Host-associated > Annelida > Digestive... | reverse complement strand
GGGTGCACCAACGTCACAGACAGACAGACGACAGACGACAGACGGACGGCCGATAGCATATAGCAAACGTAACGTAATACGTTGACGTTTGCTAAAAATGTGCGGACCGATTTCCACGAAACATTTTTATGGTTCATAGGGGTCATAGGTAGACGTGAATGGATAAAAAACATCCGGAAAATTTCGACCCTTAATGTTTAAAAATTGGGAAAACGGTGCAATATGGCCCACTTTGAGAAAGTCCGCACGGACCACGAGCGCTGGGCTGCGCAATGGCTTGCGAGTTCGCCAGCTCGCCTGCGCGCTGGCAGGTGGTACGACAGCGGCACGGGCCAATCGCGCGCGGGCCTGGGGGCGTGGCCCGTAGCCTTCGATGCGGGGCCGTATCAAACGCTTTTTTGTTCCTGAGTCTAGAGTCCAGTTTGGCCGGGTAAACGCTAGTAGGCCTATATCATAAACGATGCAAGAAAGGACATAGTTACTATAAAAAACTAACCAGTCATATGGGATCTATCGCATGATGACGATGTCAATGACCGGACTGACCGCTAACTATATCGCCGTTTGTAAACTGGAATCGCTCTTCCTGTCTTTAGTATTGTGTAAAGTAAAACTATATAGAGTCTTGAAATCTGGTACGTAGGTTGATCATATCAAGTACTAACCTATGTACAACATGTGAAACCTTTCTAAATCCCATACTTCAAAAAATACAGTACTTTAGCTATAGATACGTTTACGTGAATCTTTAAGGACTTATCTAGTCAGAGGCACAGTGACATACATTGTTAGAGTGGTAATATATCGGAAGTAATGAAAGATTGAGATACTGTTGCTACAGATCACTCACAGGAAGTTATATCTGGCCTCTCAAAGAGCGCTATTTGAGACGACCTTGAACGATCTTCAAGGTGGTTTAGTACTTGCCTTTTAAAATGCGATTTATCGTGCAGTTGTGTGGTAGCTAACATGATTTCAATTGACACATAGCCTCGCGTGGTCCGTGGTCCCTCTGCGACGGTTGAGTCTCTTGTCAAGTTCGAGCTTGTCTGAACTTTTCGACTTATCATGTTACTCACAACCAGGGAGCTCACAACTGAGTACACTGTGACTATCTTTGTGGTTCGACCGCCGCAAAATTAGTTACCGAAATTCATCTTAGCATGCCAAGTCACGAAACGTGACATGAGACTTAATCATTTTAGAGGTTTTCGTGGAATAACAAGCAATGTATCGCAATGCACTATAACAAAAAACACTGAGTTTATATAAACGAAGGCACTAACTGTACGCAGAGGCAGATTGCGTGGCATGACATATACGCAATGAAACGTAGAAGCAAACATGAAACCAGTATGAAGTAAATGGCATACGGTTGGTATGACGGTTTGTGCGTACGTGTTGCCACGTATAACACGACGATCGTACATGATGTTGCCGTAGATTACATACGTACGCTCGCTACAATGGCATACAAAGTAAATCTTCAAGGAAACTTTCATCTAAATCCATCATATAGGGATAGATCACATCAATAATCACTTTGACAAGCGAGAAATTGCATTTCTAAACATTGCAAAATTTTCACAAGTAAGTTCATACACAAGTTATTATAATACGTGACTCCCATGTTGCCTAGAACAACTTCGTCCACGCGCCCTCTTCTAAAGACCTTGGCGCTATATAAGCCATGTACTTACTTACTTATTTACTCACTAACTAACAAGAAATTCACGTTCAAAAAGGGGCGGCGCTACGACGGCCTGGGGCTTTCAGTCCCTGTCGTAGAGCTTTGCCTCCTCTGTCGGGGAATGTAGGTACTTTTTATCGGGGATGGCCAGATAGGCTGAGATACCTGGAATGAAAATAATAACTTTCGTTTCAACGCTTGTTATTATTTTTTACCGAATGTAAGTTTTAACGTCGGAAACAACCGCATTTTAAAAGGTCTTGTATTACGGCATTTGTATATAGTTATGTATAGTTAACACAAAGCGTTAGTCGGAGAGTTTTGTATACGGTGTGTCACATAATTAAAATTTCTTTAACAAAATGTCCTGCACAGTGTACTGAGAGTAGGCTAACCGAAGCCGTGATAACTGCTGATTCTCTGCCTCCTCGTGCTAACGTCCATCTCTTGCAGAATGTCTGTCTCAGTCATTGGGTTACATGTCAGCAGTGTCAGAAATATTCAGCTGCCTCGTAGCTGGGAGAGAGGATAAAACACAGTCATCGATTTGTTAAGAGAAGAAACTGTTCAACAGCACGAAGTCGCAATGCATGCGTGATGCAGTAGTTTAAAAGTTTTAGACAGACATTATTAAGCGGCTATAAGGGCACGCATTAATTAATTGGTGCTGACCTGAGTTTTTACCGTCAGATACTTTAATGTGGCATACTCACCTTAGCCCCTATTGCGGAATGTTGTCCACCTGTCAGGGTGACTGACTTAGCACCACCCTTGCGTTAAAACTGACAACTATAGACATTATAGGCCTATGTGACAGCAAGCTTCACTGGTTGCATAAATTGCTAATTCTCCCCACTAAAGCGAGGGATTATGTTTTTACCGGCGTTGGTTTGTGTGTGTGTGTGTGTGTCTGTCTGTCTGTCTGTCTGTCTGTGACCACGATAACTAAGCCGATTGTGAACGGATTTGTACCTAATTTTACGGTAAGGTTCCTAGGGGGAAAAGGAAGAACAAGTTCGTGTTTCGTTACGATCGGTAGAGGGATGTGGAAGTAATGGTCAAATAAACTCCGTAAATCGGCGATTGTTTACATTTTACACTTCTATAATAGTAGGTGTGGCAAGTGTTGCCAAGTGTTGGCGACAGGCGCGTCGCCAGGTTGTTAGCACATGGGGGGGGGGGCACCATGACTTTTTAAGGGGCACCTTATAATATTTCTTGTCGTTCGTGAATTCTCTCATTTCATTTCATTTCATTTCTTCCCCCTTCTCCTGCCCCGTCCCACAAACAAACTGTGCAGATCATGTGAACCTACGTGTACAAGTTGCACTGTAGACGTACCATACCATGCATGTACCCAGAACGACCGCAGATAGACTATGAACATGCACGTCGATCGTGTCGGCTTATACGGGCATCAGCGCATCGCGTCCGTCCGGATGCACAATAAGCAATGCATTTTTTGTAATTAGGAGAAAATGTGGCGAGGAATGGGGCACAAACCCCGTTGGGGGGCACGGTATCCCCGTGCCCCCCTTTGACGACGGGCCTGGTTGGCTACAAAAAGCCCCAAAATTTCGCTTTTGCGGGGAGTTGTACTCTCTCACAGTACTTTCCATCTAGTTATTACATGTCACTCAGTGTAAAATCACGAGCCACATGCGTGCATGTATGTGACTGATGATCTTTAGTGATCCCGTCGGTCGCTTAAGCAAGTGCAAACCTTTATGAATAATTCATGATATCAGAAAGTTTAGCATAGGCTATGTTTGCTACAACGCACTTATACAGACGAAAACTTTAAAAAATCATTTGTAATTGTAATACTCAGAAATGACACATAATTACAGTCTCAATGGATCACTAACAGGAAATCGTATAGACTATGATCAACTGACTGACCAGGTTGTTGATGATAGGGCCTAATGAGTTGGTTTAAGGTTATTCAACTTTTTGTCACTGTAATATTTCGGCAATCGCAGCATAAGTTAGCTAGGATATACATTTTTACTAACGAATGCAGATTGAACAAGGTATTGTCCTAACGGGACGTAACCGTACTGGACCGCCGTGCATTGTCGGCCGCCCGACCGCTGACGTGCCCGGCCCAGCGGCGGGCGACCGCCCACGCGCCCAGCGTTACAGACGACAGACAACGACGACAGACGACAGACGTCAGCTTGCAAAACAATACTGGGCCCATAGGCGGGCCAGTAATAAGAGCATTGGCAGCCGGCGCTACAAGTAAAACAGTCAGGTTTGCTGCTCACACGTAGAGTTGCCACGGTCAAAACTGTCCAAGGTCTGGCGACCATTAGGTTGGGAAATGACACGCTAATTGTCAACATTCTGCTTAACATTTTTATTTCGGTATGTAACCAGCCACCCAGGTCGACTCAGCCTTTCATCCTTTTGAGGTCGAAAAACTGAGTAGTAAGCTGTAATCGGATGTTTGCTTCCTCGCACGGGCGGCGCCATCTGGTGAATGCTTACGGGGTGAAGGCCTGGTGTGGTTGATTGGGGTGGTGGTGTGTGTTGTAGCTGCAGCATTGCGCTCCCGCACCATTGGCTCTTACCAATCAACTGCCACTTCCTGCGATTGTAAAGCGCGGCTGGTCGCGGCATCGCCGCGGAAGTAGCGATATAGAAGAATCCGACCTTTACCTTTTACCTTCTTTACTGTTATAAGTATGGTTGTCTAGCTGAATGGTTACAGTAGATCACTTACTTTTCCACCTCTGATCGATAGCAACTGCGATGAATAGCGCGAGGTACACTGGCATACATATACGCTGCGTCTTGTTTACCATACGACTTCATTTTAAACGTTATCAATAAACGATTGGTGAATATAGCAATTAAAATTATTACAATGCACTAGTAGCAGTCGACCATAACTGAGTAGTAAACAGTTACTATGGTAACATAGCATAGATACAGATATGCACTGATTGCTCGATAATTATTGACTAGGGCTGTGCCGATGAGCGTTTTACCGCTTGTATACATTATTGAGCATCCAATCCAGTATTCGTGTAGGTAAATTGGAAATATTTTAAACAGTAAGTAAGATTATAATTTTGTAAGTTTACCAGGATGCGTATGCTTTTATTTAACGTCAACAATTTCTTTCACCTTTCTTTATAATTTGGCGAAAGAAAAGAATTTGTTAGGTTTTGATGTTAATTTTGGATATTGTAGCCTAATTATAGATAGGCTGGCAGTGACGTAATTTCGACATTTTTATCTACGCCATCTTTTCTGGCCGCCATGTTGTAGGGCAGCGAAATGTAAATTTTTTGCAGCACTTACAGTCAGATCGAGCATCTGACGCTAGCAGTAAGCTTTTGTTAAACCTACTGGTTCAATTTATTATTATAACGTGACAAATTTTTCACCAGTTAACTTCCCACAGTACGACATCATCATGCCCTACAACATGGAGATCGTATAGTGACCATAGATTACTATGACGCCACTGCAACCTATAAGACTTCGCCAGACTCGGAAAAATGCCACAACAGCGCCGAATGGTGTTCATTCCGCAAATAGGTACGTATTCAGTCACGCGTTGACTACAATTCCTTGATTTTATTTCTCTAGGCTACTTGAACCTTTGAGATAACTTTATGTGCCGGATTTCCTTGCAGTCACCCAACAGACAGTGCGAAAGCGCTGAGAGGAACTGAAACTAGGTAAAATCACCGACTGGTTTCATCCTTTCAGCATCTACCAATGGATTACTGGAGGTAAGCACGCTGCGTACCCAGCTTTCCGATTCTTCGACGCCTAGCCTTACTTTGACAACTCTGACAAGAGAAAAACGAAAATAATTTTATATTGTTGTAATAGAATAAAAAAGAAAAAATACTTTCGGTACTAAAATATCACCGAATAACAGCATCTTATCGACTTATAGTCCTTTAATACAATAAAAAAGAATGCGCAATGTTTGCTGCAGATCAGTAAAGAACAGAGTTCGTTCTTGGTGGTGGAGTTCACGCGGTGTTGACTGACAGGCGACGACCAGTAGGCCTAACTGAGACGCGCGCATTCATCGCTGTGGAGTTTGCAGTGCCGTCAGAGCCGAGTCGATGATGCTGTCAACGGTGGTGTCAGCCTCATGAGGTAGTGTCACATGCAGCATGTCGTCATCTGCCATCGCATCTCGTACTGTCGCGTCAGCCAGCTTGTTGCCGGACCAACATCGTCGAGCCACCTGCACGCACATTGTGTAATTACAGGCCATGTTAGCCGGGAAGGTAAAGCAATCGCTGGCGTCCGTCCGTCCTTCTGTCCGTCTGTTTCACAATCCACTCCGTCGTTTGAACCGACTGACCTTTGAACTTGCGTTTTTATGTGTGGTCACTCATGACCATAGCTCGCCTGGGATTAGAGTCAAGGTCATAGGTCAAGGTCAAAGGTCAATGTCTAGCACGTATGGGCATGGTAACGCAGTAACGCAGTCGGTCCCACCTCGATCGAGGACAGTGTTTCTAGTTCAGAGTACAGCAATCAGCGACCGATGGCGATGGATGCTGCAGTCATAGCTTCGTCAAAGACGACGTGTATTTACCGACCAGGTCCAGATTGAACTTTCGGTCCGGTATGTGTGTGTGTGTCCAGAAAATAACTTTCGACAGATATGATCTTTTACCTAATTATTTGGCACGCTGGTTGTCTAGGTCAAGCTTGAAGGTTAAGGTCATACGTTAGAGCTACGGTTAGGGTTAAGATACAGAACCAGTCATGGCATCGTTGCTAAAAAGCAGATATGAATAGGAAAATGTAGACCGACATAAGTAGCCAAACGGCCAGCTGAAAATTCAATGTCGGATAAAAATGTTGCTAAAATGGTCGGTGAGACCTCGATTTAGGGCTTTTCAGTTACCTACGTTTGTAGTCAGCGGCTTAGACTGCAGAAAAGGTACTTATGATAAAAATTTGACAACTAAATAATTTTTATTAAACTATTTAGTTAGCAGCTAAATAAGTGTTGGATACACTGACATTGCCAAATTGGATACATTAAAATATTTTGAAAAGTAGTACTCGGAAAGTCGGAATTAAATTTCGGAAAGTCAGCGGCTGATCCAGAAATTTGGTTTAGGGGTCACCGCCAGTGTCCGTTTCTTAGTGCGGAAAGCACAGAGCTTCGACGCCAAAGACAGCGAGACGCCGAAGGCGTGGAGAAATGGGGAATGTGAGGGTTATCCTCGTCCCAGCCGACTAGGGGGTCTGTCTGGAGGAGTGAATTTGAATTTTGCAAAATCTGAATGCCAAAGAAGCCATGTGGTGGCACGCATTTCACTGAATTTTGTGCAACAATTGGTTGAATAATTTTTATGAGTTTGTAGGCATGGCCCTTTGCCCCTGGATCTGCCACTGCGAGAAGTAATGGTTTGGTGAGTGAGTAACGAACGCCGTTGTTGACGTCCCAGCTGAGCACGGACTTAGCGCGACGTTCAGCGTCGTCACTGCCGTCCAGTACGAGACCAAAACCGCCATTGACCGCTTCACCCCTACACACACACACACACCCGCACAGCTTATTCACCGACCGTCAGTACTACACTGCAACTACCGCTGTATATCAGTCGGTCTTGTCCACTGGCAGGCTCTCACAGTACAATATACTGGACGTATAGGAGGCACTAGTGGCTTAGATCGCCCGTAGTAGGTTAAACTTTATGACGTTTTAAGCGTTATTACGCTGGCCGCGTCTAGCGGTAAGCGTAATGTAAACAACAACGGTCTGATGTCCGTCTGTCTGTCCCTCTGTCTGTCCCGTATTTTTCCAGTTAATAGGGCACGAGGCGCATACTCACCATGACTCACTAGGGGACAGCACGCGACGCGGAAAGCATACATTTCGGACCTACAATAAGGAGGACCGACGTGCTTGTATTATTATCTATAGAGTACATCGCTGACGCTCTGGCTCCCTGGCATAATCTATATCTAGTAATCCGTCGGTGAATTTCTTTGGCCAGGGGCGTGGATTATGGCGCGCGGCTCACTAGTGGGCTTGTGACATTAATGACAGCGGTGAATAGGCCTACACGAAATTAAAGTTGCAATATAACACTAGTCTGCTACAGATCGACTAAACGGTCGGTTAACTCACCAGATAAAGCGTTAACTCTGAATTACATCAAAATTCAAAATGCCACAATCACAGAAATTACTTGTAGCTTACGTGTTACAAAAACAACAGGAAAAGTACGAAAGTGCTAACTATCTAGGCAGTTGGCGATGAAAACGTCAACGGCACAGTTTTTCAATACACAATAACAGCATGTTTCATTATGGATGCAGACTGGCATTATTTGACTGTTATTACTTCACCTTGGGTAGGTTGGCAATGTACTGCGATCAGTGTGTCTGCTTGTCTGTCTGTCTGTTGTCTGACTGTCTGTTCGTGTATCTCAAAAATGTACAAATTTCATCAAATTTCTTGTACATGTTACCTGTGATCGCGGTTCGGTATGGTATGATAAGCCTATTGTAGAGTTTAACGTCCCACTCGACACATTATAGGTCATTTCGGAGACGATTTTACAGGTCAGATGACCCAACCAACAGAGTAATAGCACTGAAGGATGATAGTCTTCCAGGTCAAGGGTCAATCCCATAGGCTCAGCACACTAAAATGTAAAGAAAAGGATGTAATAAAAATTTTTCTACATCGGTCCTCCTCTGACGGCAATGCAATATGTTATGTACTAAACATTTTCTGGATGACGTCATGTTTTCACATACTGGAGCCAATGGGCCAAACTCAAGCACGACGTTATATTTCGTCGGGTTCGTCGAGTGGCGGCACCGGAGAAAAGTCTTCCGTCTCCGACTGTATCTTGTCCCGTCCGCCAGCAAACTATGAACGTCATGGTGGTCTGCATGGCGTCATTCGTGCCGCTAGACTGAGGCGAACACAGTGGTCTGGGCCTACCAGCCGACCCCGCCGCCGTTGTGCAGAGCGACCCACGTGGCGCCACGGAAGCCGTCTCCGATGCAGTTCTGGACGGCCATGTCGGCACACAGCGACGATCCGTCGTAGACGTTGGACGTCTCACGGTACGGACTGTCAGTTCCGCTCACGTCGTGGTGGTCTCGACTCACCACCACTGGACCCTGTACAACCACCCGGCACGTGTTGCGTGGTGGCTCAGCGGTAGGGCGTTGGACTTGCGATTTGCCGGTCGCGAGTTCAATTCCCGGCCCGTGGCTTTCACGTAACATAGGTCAACTCAGCCTTGCATCCCTCCGGGATCGCTAAATCGAGTATCTGCTTCGACTGGAGGTAAAGGCGGGTTACTCACATCTGTCGGGTGGCAGATAACACTGTGTGATTCCATGGGTCCCCGATTCCATATGGCATGTGAGTTTCCCGCCGTAGCGGTGAAGAGCTAAGCTGATGCTAAACCGCTATACACTGTTTAATTTTACTTACTTTTAATTAACTCCATCAAGCACTCCACGTCAAGCAGTCCAGATGGCGAACGAAATCAGCGTCGCCTCACCCTCTCGCGAAATTCTTACCAACTTTTCGGGACATCCTTGGCCACTTAATCGTGTGTAATGTGGGCAGGCTGTTGCCGACCATTGTGCGCGTTTACAAAGTATATTCACTTACTTACTTACTTAATGAGAAACTTACAGTACACGTAGGCCTACGGTAAAGAGACGACTAGAAACAAGCAAAAAGCAAACCAAGAAGGCAGCTGGCTAACCACCCAGTTCGCCATGAAAATGACCATTAGAACGTCGTATGTATGTGCGTGCGTGTAGGCCTCTGTGTGCTTGGCACACATGCACCATGCATGTAAACATTTAAACAAGTGCCCAAAGTAATTTGGCAAAAGGCCGCATCGCAGTCTTGTCACCCCTGGCGACGGCGAATGTATTCGTCCGCAGCGTGCGCCAGTAGGCAAAGAATACTCAATGTGCTCATGCGCAGGTAGTTACAATTGGCTGGCACGTATCTTGCGCAAAAGTGCCCCTTCCCGCGGGGAATCTGGACCCCCATCTAACACTTGGTTCCTTTGACCTACAACAGTCATTTCCCCAAACGGCATCTCGATCGGTTTAGCCGTTTTTTGCACAGCTTACCGGTGTGCCAAACACACAGACACACACAGACACAGACATGCAAGCGAATAGCCCACGTTAACTTAACTTAACGATAAGTGAAGAGCGATGAGTTGATCACTTGCCGGTTGTAACCTATACGTCTTGCGCCATTTTGTCTACTTTTCTTGCTGTTGTACATTACGCAGAGTTAGGCGTCGGACAGCCGCAGGAGCAACGCCCCTTCCGTCAGGAGTCCGGAGGATGAAGCCAGACATGGCTGGAAACAGTTTCCTGGGAGTTTCTTTTAGGGTCGATTTTTCCACCGCAAATTAGTCTTCCATTAACGTTAATAACTCCCACTAATTAATGAGAGTTAATCTCCTATTAACGTTAACGGGATATTAATTTGCGGCGGAAAAACCGGCCCTTAGTGCTTTAACAGCGTGTGTGCAGTGACGTCATGCCCGTCAAAATCCTGCAGTGCCACTGACTCGTCATCGATGTGCTCTTCAGGAACAAAAAACAAGACTAACCGTATGGACGCAGGTTCACGTGGCAAACGGCCGTTAAAACGGAGATGATGTGAGAAGTGTAACACGTAACGTAGCGTACAGCAAGAGTTCGATGTCTGACGGCGGCGTTGAACGCGACGGCGAGGGCGACACGGCCTCGACAGTCGGAGTAAAGGATGCGAGCTTGAGAGCCGACAACCTGCAGCAGGACCATCAACATCATCACCACCAAAGTCACCGTCGATGGCGTCGTCCAGTCTTGCTGCAGCTCCATGCAACAAGAAAAATTCGGCACTCACAAGAGTGCAAAAACCAACGCCGGAGAAAACCCGGCGTGGTTTGCGTACGCAGCAACGACAATATTGCGTTCTGTCTGAGAAGCAACACAGACGTTGTGACCTTGACCTTTGACCCCAAAATAAATGGATTTCCATGACTTTTCGTGGGACATTTGTGTGTGAAGTTTGGTGATCCTAGCTGCATCGGTTTTTGAGATATTGTCTGCAAAAACAGCGGTGAAAATCATATTTACTCGACTGCCGTCGGCATGGTAACAATGAAGAAAAGATAAATGTATACAAACCATTTGCCTTAGCCGCCATACGTGGACGAATTGAACGGTATTTGCATCGCTTCAACCTTGTCAATCAGTAACTGTGTCTCGACTTGTCCGCCGACAACGATACTATACGATACGATACAGTATATTTACGTGCGCTCAAAAGCTGACGAGATGGCCAGCTTAATCTAGCGCAAGGCACAGAAACGAAAAATAAGGAAAAACTAAAAACAAAAACCGAGTAGCTCGGAAGAAGAAACGGTCCAGGCAGTAGTCCGTGAAAGCAGTCCGGGACGGAAAAAGGAGTCGGACAGCTGAAAATAACAGCTTAACTGACCAGGTGGCAATTTCTTCAAAACATTTGGGTATCGAGGTCACATCAGATAGACGGCAGCCTCAGTAGGCTCCACCGAACATCTTCTAACTTAACTTCCAGCGACTTTTATTCTACAAAACGGATGTGTTTACGACAGAATATTGTCATAACCAACACTTCATCAATAGTGTTTACATGCACACATAACTAATCATTTTACTTAATTTTTGTTCAATTTAATTTTTACAAAAAGGTGTAAAGAAACCAAGCTATGCAGATAATATAAAACATTAACGAATTACTCACACAGGTCCTGCAGGTGTCAACTATGGGAGGGATCGGGGCACACATAATAGCGTTCGTTTCCACGGTGTACAATCAAAGTGAAGGTATAGGCCTAATTGTTCCATGCGTTTGTTGATGCAATAAAAATATTTCAAATCGTTGAAAATCGTCGAAAAAACTCGACTGAAAAAGTCAACAGAAACGATAAGAGTTCATAAAATCGGAAAAAGAAAGTAATCATTCACAGAATAAAATTAGTTAAAAATCGCGGTACTTTCCTCAAAGATAATCTTCTCGAACATACGGAACGACTCCACCCATAAACTGGCTGCTTATTTTATGACTGCTACAAACAGCATGGACATTATTGAAGTACACTTATTTCGTCGTCACTGTATATATCTGCGATAACGACAGTGATGGGTGATGATAATGACGGATGCTGATGTTGATGGTGACTATATATGGTACTGGTAGGTTTACTGACAAGGTTGTGCTGGTGCGCATGTTTGATCCAGTCGATGTTGTCCATGTACTGCTGTTTCACCGAGTCCGACAGTCCTACATCAGACACGACTACATCATCGTCATTATCATCATTATCGTCATCAGCAGCACCGGCAGCAGTATACAAGCGAATACAAAGCGCTAACGGATTAAATTCAAACGTTCAGTGCTCAGGCGCTGTTGGTGGGCGACACGAAGGCACTCGGACTGCAAGAACCTTCTCCAGTTATTATCCCCCAAAGGCTCTGCTTTGGACGGAACCTACCCAACCTGGAACAAAGTTATCGGGAAAAAAGAAGGCCGTGTTAAAGAAAAACTGGAAGAAATGGTAACGGATGAAACCTACGTCAGCATCTGTGCGACAGCGAAAGTACAAGTGTCTGACGGAGATAGAAACATTGCAGACTCTGTTGACAGTGATTATCTTTCACTAATGTAAAGGTCATTTCAAGGTCATGATACGAGTCTAGGCACAGGATAAGACATCGTCTGTCAGTCGCGTATGGTTTGCAGACATGTCGTGTACTTGTTGTGATAAACGTGTGACTGTATGAACTGTGTTCATAACTATAGAAAACTCTCAGTCAATGTCACATCGACCACTTCAGCAACATGTCCTCCTTTCACCTTCAACTTTGACCTGTGACCTTGACCTTCTAATACAACCTACAAAGTGTCGACATGAACCAGCACCTGGTGAGTCATAATCACATACCGGACCGATGCTGTACCTGGACCACTAGTTGTAAAAATGCGGACACAGCCTACTAACGTGTTTCGTTGACGACTGACTCGAGGACGCGTCGCGCGATGTCGTCTGTTGTTCGCAGGTCTTTCTCTTCAGCCGACGTACACACCCACCTACAAACAAACAGACACACCGCGGCGCCACTGCAGACGACGTGTTTATACTCACCCGGTGATCTGGATCAACTTCCAGGTTCACGCAGAGCGATCCTCGGTCACTGATCATACATTTAGCACTTGATTCGAAGCACTTACGTCCAGAAAGAAAGTGAATAGTGCAGATTGCTCGGGGCATGCCCCATGGGATGGATCTTAGGCGTCACAAGTGAGGAATAAGTCAGCTGGCCTGCGGACGGACGCCCATGCAGTGGTTAGCATGATGGACTATTCACTATTCACCAAATGGATTTGGGGAAGGGGCGGAAGTCCGCAAGCGGGATCCAGCGGCGGAGCCCCTGGCGAGGGTTTGTGGGGCGGGGCTACCAGAGAACGTGGTATGAGGTTCCGCCCTGAGAAGCTGAGCAGTTTCTGCTGTCTGACAAGCACTTGCTGATAATCGTGCGCCTATATACGGCATTAATGTAAAAAAAACTTAACAGTTTAAAACGACTTGTAAGGACAATAGTGGCTATGTCGCACAACTAAAACAGCAAAAATCAAAAAGAAAAAGTGATATTACTTATCAGCACATCGCCATAGAGTCAATGTGCTAACAAGTAATATCACCTTTTCTTTTTGATTTTTGCTGTTTTAGTTGTGCGACATAGCTACTGTC
>Ga0209780_1002302_pt1 | contig 13465 bp, 8 predicted proteins | sample WorMetexBAHAMAS2_FD_187384 | JGI IMG/M metagenome (GOLD analysis project Ga0209780, IMG submission 187384) | Marine gutless worms symbiont microbial communities from Max Planck institute for Marine Microbiology, Germany - Inanidrilus exumae... | ecosystem: Host-associated > Annelida > Digestive... | reverse complement strand
TTAACGCATAGTGCCACAATGGCGCACAGTATTCTAATACGGGCCTTATAACTGTTGCATAGAAGTGTAGTAAGTGGCTGTTTGACAAACCAGCTCTTTTAAGTTGTTTTAGGAAATATAGCCTGGAATGTTGAATGTTGCTTAGAGTGCCAACCATATATTGTTATGTTAGTACTGTTGCCAAGTTTGTCTTGGCAGTGTATAGACGTTGTTACCAACTGATAACAAGACAACTGTCCGTGTTTAGCCTATTAGTTGCCAATGACAATGACATGTGTCGACTTCGGGGATGAGGGGGCGGGCGTCCGCTAGTATTTTTCCTGGGGTATACCCATTGGGAAATCACCCTCAGTATTTTACATTTAGCCGCGTTCTATATGCGTAACCATATCTCCAGTTGGTTAACCGTGACGTCGTGCAACGAACCGGTCGATGTAAAACGACCAACACCAAACCAACAAATAACAGCGTCATCATCCGCAGTGTCGCACGTAACCGTGGTAACCAACTTTCAGCCACGTTCAACCGGTGTTTGACTCCGGTTATGATACGATACGATATATTTACGTGCGCTCAAAAGCTGACAACAGGCCAGCTTAGTCTAGCGCGCGGCACAGAAACAAAAAATTAAGGAAAAACTAAAAACAAAAACCGATTAGCTCAGAAGAAACGGTGCAGGCAAAAGTCCGTAAAGGCAGTCCGGTTATCGAATCCCGGTTGTGATTGACTCAGTTGCATAATTATCGTAATAGGTCAACTACAGCCTGAGTTTGGTTACGCGTATAGAATGCGGCTTTTGTTCTTTTGTTTGGTTAATGAAGGCATGAGTGACACTATTTAGGCTTTATAACGCATCGAAAACGTTAGGTGGGCGGCTACTTGGAACCATCTAGACAGCTGACTGGGAATGCCTCCCACAATGTTATTGGTATGTTTAGGCTATACGCTACTGGTCAATGAACTTTTGCACGTGCTGTATTTTACACCCGGTCTTTTGGTAGGTGATGTCATTATTTCGCCCCAGAAGGTTGCAAAGTATTGTGATCAGCGTGTCTGTTTGTTTGTCTGTCCGCTCGCATGTCTCAAAAACCACATCCAAATTTCACTAAATTTTCGTACGTGTTACCTGTGGCCGTGGCTCCGTCCTTTTCTGACAGCGGTGTGATATGTTATATTTCCAGTTTTGTGTGTGAGGTCATGTTTTCACATGAATGGGCACAATCAGAGGCGACGCGTATGTTTCGTCGAGTTCGCTAGGTGGCGGCACCGGGAATGAAGTCTGCCATCTCCGACTGCATTCTGTCTTGTGCGATCGTACATTTTGTCAGTTCATGGTTGTTCTGTGTATTTTTTGTACAGTGCCGGTGATCCTTTTAGTAGATATTGATAGATAGTGACCAAGGCTGTGATGATCTGTAGTCTTCAAGCCACGGCAGTGTATGCAAGTTACGTATTATGTACTAGGCTATTGTAATATCGTCCGTCTGTACCTTGGTCACACCCGTAGATTGTGTTGAAATGCCGCACTGTATCATCACTCATTTTTGCAGGCAGGTATCCAAAACCGTTCTTGCTTTCACACACCAAATATTCTGTCGAAATTATTCGTTTTTTCGACTCCATATTTTGCGATGTATTGGCATTTTGGAAATAGTCCAAGATTGCAACATAATTTCAGTGGAACGCTGATGGAAAGTTATTGATCGGTGATGTCTCTGGTATGTTTCAGCACCTGATAACTCCTCCAGTACTTAACCATTATTCTTAGCATGTATTGTGTACAAAGTCAATTACAGTTATCTGTTTTTGTGTCCCCTCCCTGCATAGGCAGCGTCTAAGCTATGATGATTGTTTAGAGGTTAGGAGTGAGAAATATTTAGAACTGTTCTGTGCTGACTTGTTTGCGACATTAATTTTTGTGCACAATGATATGCATACATGTGAACAGTTCTTAAATTTGCGTGTTTTGGTAGATCATTTTTGTGTTGCTTGTTTTTGTTGCGTTGGGTTTAGTTTCTTGAATAACCAGCCAAGAAATTGGATGACAGAAACGTCTCTGAAATGACTCCAACCTCTTCTGCGTCGAGTGGGACACATAAGCGTAAACTTCTTAGCAATAGTGGGGGAGCTCATGGCGAGCGCGGATATAAGCCTATAATGGGGTTCTGGGGCGGAGCACAGGAAGCTGAAAGCCCCCCGGAAGCTGAAAGCATTAGGCCTATAGCTTTGCTGAAGTGCAAATCAGGCGCAAATTTATGCATTTTTGTTATCCTGTGAACTGCTCAAATATGTTTTTTTGAAAGAACATTGTTGCGTTTCTGTTGTTTGTACACAGAATGACACAATTGTTTCGTGTTTGAAACCGCTCACTTGTTAGAAACTCCTTTCAGATTCAGCTAGACGTCTGGTTACGATATAGGCGGCCTAGGCCTACATCTGTATTGACGAACCGTCGTGTTCTAGACAGAAAATCCATAGATTCTGGTAAGGGGACACTGAAAACACAGGAGGGGAAAACTATAGAGAGTGGAAAACACGGGAGGATAGTGCAAGGGTGGAAATCACAAGAGTGGAGATCGTAGGAGTAGACTGGTCAGTAAGTAATACAGAAATATGGGATAATGTTACGCTTCTAACCGATAGCTAGGCCTATTGCTAAGAATTCAGACACAATTCTGTTTGGAGCTTGCATCTTCTATTGCTCGATTCGAATGACACTGATGGTTTGATTGACATGAATGTCATTTTGAGTCATTATATTGTTCGTTACACTGTGGAAGTGTGGGAGACAGCTTCATAATAGGCGTTTCATGCGACTAAAAGTGGGGGCATAGATGCCTAGGACTTTAAAAAGTGGGGGTTTGAGCCTAGCAGCCTATAAAATAGAAGTTTATGCCTATGGTGGAACGTAAAACTTTAACTCAATAATTGTTTTCATATTCGATCGGAATGAATGCGTGTGTCGTATACTACGCCTAGACGTGGTCCTGGGACTCGCGTTGCTTGTCTGTGCAAGTGTGAGACACTGTGCAGTAAATATAACAAGGTGTCGCCCTAACGGCGGGACGTAATATAACTGGCCCGCCGCGTGCTGCCCCCTGGTGAGTTACGTTGCATATGCGCCGCGTTACAGACGAGAGACCAACGATCATTACTAGTCTGGCCCCCTACATTATGCGTAGGCGGGACAATAATAAAATTCTAATTTAAAAGTGAGGCGCTAAGAAAATGTTGAAGAAATTTGCTATGAAATATTGGTGTAGGAGTGGACTTTAACACTTGAAAGCAAAGTCATTTACACATTAATTGTAGAAGAAGAGAATGTGTCATCCCGGTTTCTGCCAGTCAACCGTAGAATTTTTAACATCATAACAGTAAAACTACTTGATTACATACTACTGTTCGCGATTATCCTTAATGGCAGTAAAAGACTGTTTTATCACACAGTTATTGTTATTAAGAGTGAAAAAGATCAGTTTTTGCCCCACTATGTATGCTATGCATTCGGTGCGATCTACTATAATAATGGCCTAATGCGCACCATTTTATAGCGCTAAATAAGAAGTCAGTCACCGGATGCCCTGATCCAGGTAAAAAAGCAGTAGCCTAGTCTTTAAGTATCTGGTAAATGTTGCCACAGTCGACGACACGACTCAAGACGGCTGCTAGCAGTTCGAGACGACTGCATGCATGGAGACTGCGAAGTCTCTGGCACCGAGTACCATGGACGCAACAGGCACGCAGCCAGATATCTGCCAAGTAGGTGCCAGCTATTCAAACACTGCGTCAACGAAAAAGGAATTGTCGCTTGAATGCTCAAAGCGTCGGTAGAGGTTACTTCAGTCAGTCAATCCATCAATATTTATTCGCCGTAAGCAAAAACTGCACTGCACATACGTTAGACACTGCAATAGGCAGAACATAGGCGGTTAACTCCGTGCTTAGGCCTATGCCCGCCCATAAAAACTATGCCTACAAACTATAGAAAAACAAAATAAAAACAACAAGAAGAAGCCAGTTTCAAGAGTACAAAAACCCGCTTCGGCACTGTTTTTTTATGTCTCGTAACCTTTGACGTTTTGCATCCAAAATAAATGAGTCTTGGTTATTTCTATGTCAAGTATGGTAATCCTAGCTGCATCGGTTTTTAAGATTTCGTGCGGATAAACAGACACACAGACAAACTACCCTCGCGAATGCCGTCGGCGTGAGTAACAAGTGGTCAAAGAATTTTGACGAAAGGTTGCATCGCAGGGGCGGATTTTTCACGGGGCAGTGAAACGTGACACCGACTAATAAGAAGCATTGCAGTCGGCTGCAGCAGTCGCGCTGCGATGCCGTTATTGAGGACTGAATAATTCTTTTGCTGCATACACCGTAGCAGGGACTCTAATTTTAATGGGCCAGACAACCCCCAAAATGCACGACTGGACGATTCAGCACTGGATAACAAGATGTAGTGGGATACGGCAGACTTCGCCCCCGGTTCCGCCACCTGGCGAACCCGGCGAAATATAACCTCGTGTTTGATTTCGCTCATTGTGTAAAACATGACGTAATCTACAAAACCGGAAGTACGTAACGTCAGACAAGGTTCGAGCCACGGCCACAGGTAACATCATGTACAAAAACATTGGACATGTGTACAGACACACCAGACACGATGATGACGATACTTCGCTCCCGCTGGGTGGGTGAAACAATGACGGACGAATTCGCGGGGCTAGACATTGCAGGAATGGACATTTTCGTCTGCGCCTTCAGTCAACCCACAGTTATAACTTGCAACAATTATTGTAAGTAGCTTTACCTTATTAAATTTCAGCCGATTTAGCGAAAACACGTAAATATTTACCGTCGATCCAACATTTATTTATAACAGTTTTGAAATATCTACTTAGGCATAACAGCATTTTCAGACTGGCGTTAAGCCTAACCGGTTTCTTTCAGCGAATGTTTTATTTTAATTGCGTCGCAGTAGAAATCATGCTGTCGAATTGTAATAATTATGATGGCAGCTAACAGAAGTCGACCGTAAGTGTTTTGTTGACCACGTGACACGTAGATGAACCGCCGTCCACATCAACTCGATGCTTCGCGTTAGCAATCAACGTGTCGCGATGTTGGCGCGTCATCGTCACGTGGTCGATGTGTGACGTCACAGACCGCTGCAGCAGCAGCAGCAGCCGTCAACAACGGGCCGACTGCCCGGCGACTTAATTCGCATCGATAACTTCGCGGAGTCGAACTACGGCGAAGATGACACACGGCGGTGTAGGCGGCCGACTAGAGCGTGGACAGCTGGCGAATTAGCGGCCATCGACGCCTGTCCGACTCTGTTAGAAACGCATCAGCGCGTTCTGCTGCAGCAGCCGTCCAGATGCGCTGCTGCCGAATAACTCATTGACTTCCGACACTTTCACGACGGGATCTGTTAGACCTGTTGCGCGTTTGTATTTTATAATATTTCTCTAGAATTGATCAGTAACATACACACTATTCAACAGCTACGATAATCAGATAGTAGTAGACGGTCGTGGTCGATAGATGCACACTACGCCGAAATAAAAATGAACAATTTAGCTATCGTCCACATTGAATTTAGTAGCTGAAAGCCTTTGTTGTTGTTTTAACTTGTTCACCAACACAGCACACAACCGCGTAAAGCCGCGTGCTGTGGTATTTGCAATGTGTTATTACAATGCTTTTCGAATACAATACCAACTCCGACCTATCAGAGAGTCAGTTTGACAGTTAAAGATGGTGGTCTATATGAACAGCGGTGATAAGTGCCGTGTGCCTTCGCTCGCACTGGTTGCGTTTGACTTCAGCGGCAAGCACACTCTCCCTCCAAGATTCAAGACCGCATCCGTTCTTTTTTGCAGTCTTGTCTGTTGGAGTGGTCGACGGCTTTTGGCGTTATTTCCGACACTTTGCCGTCAAAACAGCCATTTTGGGACAGTCCCGATATCACCACTGACCAAACTCGGGCGTAGTCCAATTTGAGTCCGTCGTCACAGTTTGCCTCTTCTGGCAGTCTCATCTGCACAAGGTGGAGATTGGCTTTAATCCATGCCAATAGGCCTATCGTCGTGTGATCTGAGACTCGACGACGAAACAGTAAAAATCGGAATTATCAAGACATCCAAACTTACCATCTCCTTAAAACTTTGGCGTACAAAATACCTCTCTAAAATCCTTCGTTATTTTGTTCCGCTGCTTGATCACGATTAACTTTCGCTCACCTCTCCCGCACCTGTTGTTTATGGCTGATGTGACGGACAACATCTGCTATTATCGCCTGGAGAATAATAATTGCACTGCAAACTTATCTCATTAACTTATTCGCACGCGGCAACCGACATGGCATGGCGTGACCGAAGTCGATTATTGATTGACATTGATGATGTTCGTTATTAGACGCGCGCGCGCGCGTGTGTGTGTGCTGGATACTACAAGACAGATGCGCACCTGCCGGGCCGGGTCGTGTCGCTGCTGGCACGACGTGTGCCGGATCGTCGTAATAATCCGCTTAATAATTCCATAAGCGTCATCGCCGAGCGCGCCGCGCGCCGCCGTTCAATACTCCAGCGTGGATATCGACGCGACTGTCGGCCGGCTGTTGGCAGCGTTTAATAATTTTAACAGTTCATTTTATGAAACGCGCCGATCGCGTGTCGGCATCGCGGCGCCTCTGGCGTCACTGACTAGCTAGCTACCAGCGCTGCTGCAGCAACTGACGCTGATGACGGTGATAAAGCTGGCATGACGTTAAGTGGATTGGCGCAGTGCATTGACGTCACGTCAAGGACGAACATTACCAAGAGATATCGTACAAGTCGTAGCAACTGCTTAGCCTACTTCCAGTGGTCAAATTGTAAAATCAGAGCAATGGGTACGCTCTCCCGTTCGTCCCTCGTTCCCCTTTCATTTTTCCTTACCCCGCCCCTCGCTTACAAGTAGGCCCCTAAAATCCAGCTAGAGGCCTGGGGGAGCGCTGTAAGCTCTTCCAGCGGGGTCTGCGGCGGAGCCCCATCCGACAAACGATTTGATGCATTTTAACCTTAAAATCTGACATTTGGTGGCAACAATTTTAATCACTTTCCTGAGAATCAACTGACCAAATTTTATGCATTTTATGATTACAAAACATTCCAACGAGCCAAAGCCACTTTAAATTACAGTTTTACATAGTGCCTGATTTACAGTTACCCTGTTGACAATAGGGATAACTTTAAAGTTTAAATCAAAGTTTTAATTTTCAGCTGATGATGGAGTAGACGCGGGTGTACGCCACATTTCCCTCGTCCACCCACAACAGTGGCGGATCCATAGGGGGCGGTGGGGGCGATCGCCCCCCCCTAGACGCCGGATACGTGCAGACCGCAAAAAGCGTCAAAGCTGGGCCTTAACAATGACCACTGCATCGGTATTGGCACAGATGGCTGCAGTGTGATGGCATCAACGGTTTGTGGTGCAGTCAGCATCATACAAAAGGTGGCGCCACAAGCAACGCGTTATCCATGCTTTAACCATGCACTGAATCTGTCTTTGTCTAAGTCGTCAACAGTCCAGGCTGTTAGAAATGCCGTGGGCACAATGAAAGAAGTTGTGGCTTTCTTCACTGGCAGTGGTAAGCGCAACTTTGTCCTGAAGCACACTGTCGGACGACAGCTGCAGAGCTTGTGCGAGACACGCTGGGTCGAAAGACATGATGCTGTAATTCTGTTTTGTACTGAACTGACAAACATTGTCACGGCTCTGGAAATCGACTCGTCCACAAAAGCAAACGCATTGATTCACGCCATATGTTGTCCTGATTTTATTGTGACCATTTTTTGCCTTCGTGACATGTTGTCAGTGACACTGCCAATCAGCAAAAAACTGCAGCAGGCGAATATCGAGTTCACGGATGCTGCTACTACTGTCAGGGATGCACTTGCGGTGATCAAGAAGCGACGTTCTCATTGTAATTACTTTGACGGGGTTTTTCAGTCGGCATCTGAGGCCATGCAGGATCTGAATGTTCCAGTTGCAGTTCCACGCACGACGGGACGACAGAAAAACAGAGCAAATGTGCCAGCAGCCAGTCCAATTGAGTACTACAGACGCGCCGTTTTTTTCCACTACTTGACTGCGTGATATCTGACTTAAGTAATCGCTTCACAGAAGATACTTTTAACACGTTGAGTGACCTCGCTTGCTTTATACCGTCTCACATTGTGGCAAATGACAGTCAGGCTGATACCAACATTAACAGTGACAATATCATGAAGACGTATGGCGCGTGCCTGACGGCAGAATCTGTGCCTGTCGACAAATTCATGCTTCGTGCCGAAGTTGATTTATGGCAGCAGAAGTGGCGTCGCATAAGCTCTTAGGATTTTACTTTAAAAAGACAACATCATAATTCCAGAATAAGTTGCTTTTGTGACGATTGTGTTTAAGTGCGCATTATACCAACGACGATCAACCAGCTGCATAACTTACAAATAGGCCTAATAACCTTTTTTGTCTCTATCATCAATTAAACTGCTGGTAATCTTGCGATATAATTAACGAAGACGGCTTTTGAAAAATGGGCTTAAATTAGTCAAACGGAATAAAAAAAACAACGGCAGTATATGCAAAATAACAATATATATTATTCAATGAATAAAATTGTTTCGAGCCTTCTCCGTGAAACAGCGAAACGTAAAATAATACTCTGATAATCCACTTTGACGCAAGTCAAGAATATACGTAAATGAAAATAAGCCACGATTAGTTAACACCGACCAACCGCCGTCATACACTGTACACTGTACAATTCGCGTTTAAACAAATCAATCAACGCCAAACACTGCTATTACAGCGTTAAGTTTCCACCATTTAAACAGTGAAATTAAAGATTACGATACTTCGTCATAAGTACATAGGTTGGCATTATAAGGATAAAACATGACAGCAAACAGTTCGCCAATCACAAACTCAGACCAGTGGCAAATCGGAACCAGCGTGGCGCAGACATTATAATACAGTACCTACAATGAATGCACAGACAAACTTCTCACACAAGAACTACAGGTTTGTGGGAATAATGTTATGATTCCCATTTCCTTCCATTCCCATTTGTTGCATGCCTTCAGGGGCTGTTACTTATTGCTACTACCATTACACTCCATTCCTATAACCAGATTTAGTGTCATTCTCTTTTCGGACAGCTTCATTTCCACTCGCATTACCATTTCCGCTGACAACCAAAATATGTCTAGATAGTGTTCATTAGTCTCTGCACCACTGTTTGCAGTCGTAGACAACTAAAAAATTAAATAAGAAATAAAAATAAGAACTGGAATTAATATGATAGGAAAGTCATTGTGAAAATGTTACTTGCAATACCGTCACATGAATTTCACTCAACCATCTCATGTCATAAAGAAATACAAATACACACATCATAATCTAATACTGAAAACTAGAAGTTGGACTTTGACGCCCCAGCGTCGATGTGGCTGCCTTCGCCACCTCAACAGCTTGCTATGACCTTGACCTTTGACCTCCAGAATCTAATTAGGTCATCAGCGGGGACTAGTAAATATTCTCTGTGAGTTTCATCAAGATTGCTCAAGCCGTTCAGGAGATGTTGTGGTAACAAGATATGTCCAGACAATCGCGGCGGACTGACAGCCTGAAAACACTGTCGGTTGGCGAAGGCGTACTGTAAGTAAGCTTGAAATACTCAGAATTCAGCATAATGGTGCATTCATTGTAAACGAGTTAGTTAGTCAGTTGGAGTTTAACGTCCCTTTTCAGCACAAATATGTCTATATCAGAGACAAAAGGTCAGGGGTGGAGAGATATCCCTATCCAGTAAAGGAAGGCCAGCAATATATCAACCTCAACCCTGGCTGCCTTTTTGTTCAGCAGTAACCCAAAAAAAAGAAAGGGATCGAGAGGCTCATTTAAATTATTACGCCAGCGCCTACAACAGGGGGAGACAACTGTCACACTGTAAGACAAAACTAAATCAAATACGACAAAAAGCATGCATCCTTAACTAAAAATGTATGTAACACAAAATCAATACAAAAATAAATTAGCCCCGTACGGGACTGACGGTCGACTCCTACTCACTGCCAACTTCAAAGTCACGTGACACAAAAACTAGGACAAAAATAAAAAATCTGGCCCTGATAAGCTTTAGGTATTGTGCCCTAATTCAAGAATCCGTGGTCATTTGCCTGCCCCCATTATAACTGGGGGAGGAGATAGCCTTTGAAAATGGTCGAATTTCCGACTTTCGAGCGCTCGTGACCTTGACCTTGGATCGGGTCAAACTGCACACCGTCATGTACCACTCATTGACCTCTACGTACATACCAAATGTTATTGAAATCGAAGAAACTTTTTGTGGACGGACGGACGTACGGACGGACATTTGAGACCCATTTTATTAGGTCGACTTGGAGGAGTCGACCTGAAAACTAAAGCCAGGTTTAGTCGCCTCCTGCGACGTCCGGCCTGGAAACAGTGTGGGACTATTCTGGTAGAATGGGAAGGGATAGAAAAGCAAGAAAATAGATTAAGCGAGTAAGAAAGAGAAAAAGTAGAAGGTGGGGAAGTGGGGAAGCCAAGGTGAAGAGGGATTGCCCGGGCCCACATGGGGCCCATTGTAAACGCACATAATTTCTTTCTTGGTAATAGTGCAGCATGAATGTGGACGCTGGCAACCTGTAAGTGATGTAAAGCTACTCACAGCCTTCAGTAGTAGGCATTGGGTACGGGAGGCTGTCCTCTCGGGAGGCTATTCTCCGGCTTCACCTGCCTCAGCTGCAGGTGCCACCTCTCCTTCACCACCCTCACCTTCACCTGCTGTCTGTTCTTCCTGCTTTTCGACGTCCTCTTGTGCTTCCCCTGTCGCTGTAGGTTCCTCAGCTGCTGGTTCCTGTGCTGTCTCCGCACCTGGTTCTTGTCCTGCCTCTTGCTCTTCACCGCTCTCTCGCGCCTCCTCTGCTCCTGTAGTTCCACTGTCATCCGCTGGCTGTTCTTCCTGCTTTTCCACTTCCGCCTGCTCTTCCGCCGGCGCCGCTCCAGTCTCTTGAGTTTCTTCTCCTGCCATCTGTTCCTCTGCTTCCGCCTCTCCACTCTCTCCAGTCGTTTCTCCTGGTGGTTGTTCCCCTGCCGCACCCTCCTCTCCTGCATCCTTCTGCTCTTCTTCCGCACCCTCTGTGTGCATCATTGCAGTTTCCGTGTGCTCTTCAGCATAGTAGAGGTCAGCGCGTTTGTCACGACCACCTTCTGGTAAGTAATTGCGAGCGGCATGATCACAGCCTTCTGTAGACATAAGCTGAGCCGACGATGCCTTGGCACAATCAGTACCTGCAACAGTGCAACACCACGCACTTACTCAAAGACTTCGCGACCGGTACCGCCATCTGGCGAACTTGGCGAAAATTAACGTTGTATTTGACTCTGCTCCACTGGCACCATTAAGTGAAAACACGACGTCATCCACAAAACGGAACTACATAACTTATTGCACTGTCGTCCGAGGAGGACCGAGGCACGGACTTAGATAATATGTATAAACAGAGGGACAGACAGACAGACAGACAGACAGACACATACATGCTGATCGCAATACTTTATACCCATACTGGGGCAAAGTAATAAGCTGCAACAAAAACTCATCAAATGTCATATTGCATTGACTATTTCATTATTCATTATGAAAATACTCAACTGGGCAAAAAAACGCGTTTGGCTATAACTCTGCCGAAAGTGAACCAATTTGGATGAAATCTGGAGCACTGTGATCACACTGTTGAGGGGGCGATCCGTGCAGTAGCGACGATTTGAGAGGCAGCCAAATTTTTTTTGGTCAGGTAAACAACGCACGATTTCACCGATTTCCCGTCGGTCAAATTCTACGACATTTGAACACAACAACGTCGATCGATGATGAGGTGGTAAAAACTTTCGTAACAGAATTTTGAAAATTTTACCCCAAGAGTCGTTTTGCCAAAAAAAGCGCAAAAATTTCTCACAAAATTTTCAGTACTTGCAACTTAAGGGCGACATAACTGCGCAATGATTAAAGATGGCCGGAAATTCACTATAAAACTGACCCTCTACGGGATGTCTAGTTTCATTTTACCGTTAGAATCAATTAAAAGTCTTTCCTCTGGGCTGTACATTCCCTACAGAAAACGTACCTACCCAAATTTTCGGCAATGTCTGATATTGCGCATTAAAACCAATAGTACACCACAGTGCTGGTGCTGCCTGGCGACCGATATGTGGAAGAAAAGCAGACTGAATTAAAAGCAAAAAACAAGTAACGCTGCAGATAACGCTGACATCACTGAGTCAGAGGCACGTGACTCTAGGCATTGTCAAATGAGGAAGCAAACAGCTTGTGCACGGATAGCTGACTGCTTCGGGCGAATACTGTATTGTGTCATTCCACACAATACAGCCTAGTTTTTTTGGCTGGCATGGCTCGTTGTAGACCACGCACATGGGCTGTGTCTAGCATGCATGCTCAGTAGTACAATCATTATTACTTCGCCCATGGGAGCGGTTTCCAAGTATTGTAATGAGCATGTTTATGTGTTTGTCTGTGCGTGTGTCTGTCTGTCCTCGAGGATATCTCCGGAACCACACGCGCGATCTTTGCCAAACTTTTGTGCATGTTGCCTATTGCCCTAGCTCGGTCCTCTTCTGGCAGGATGACGAAATCCCAATGGGAAGGGGCAGTTTTGGGGGTTTTCTTCTCCAATGACAATGCATTGTACAGCATTGCATTTGGGACCCATACAAAAACGGCTGAACCGATCAAGATGCTGTTTGGGATGATGAGTGGGCTTGGCCCGAGGAACAGTGCGTTACGTGAGGGTGACGAGCCCCAAAGTGAAATGGGCAATTTCGGGGGAAAACAGGTGCAAGACACTTGATGAATTGCGAATTAGACTGATCTCCATGCAGCGGCGTGCAAACGATAGGGGCAGACGCTTGATTGTAAGCATTGGACGAGTCCATTACCGGCCACGATGGGCGAGGGGGTGGGATTGCACACCGCAGGCGAAGTCTGATATCTACGATTGCCTTGACAACAGTCAGAGAACTGCATGCCTCTGCAAAGCATGCGGTATTGCGTTGGTTAAACAAGTGACATCTACGTAATGCTATGCAGAGTCAGCAGCACACGATGACGCCATCTAGTGAACGTCAATAAACTGCCTTGTGCTGACATCACAAAGCATGTCAATTTTTGCATCCTATTTTTCAACTCCAAAAACGGATCACTTTCCAAAATATTAGACTAGAATATTTGCAACTTCTTGAGTACCAGAAGGACAGAACGACGGACGGACAAAGTGAACAAATAATGCCATGTTAAACTAAAACAAGACCTAAAGAAATGTGCAGTCGTATCAACATGCAGACCCACGCCGGGCGAATCCCTACCCATCTCCATTGC
>Ga0209780_1002301_pt1 | contig 13469 bp, 9 predicted proteins | sample WorMetexBAHAMAS2_FD_187384 | JGI IMG/M metagenome (GOLD analysis project Ga0209780, IMG submission 187384) | Marine gutless worms symbiont microbial communities from Max Planck institute for Marine Microbiology, Germany - Inanidrilus exumae... | ecosystem: Host-associated > Annelida > Digestive... | reverse complement strand
GTGGTAAATTTAAAAAAAAAAACATTTAAAACGTTACAAACGTGGCATAAATGAAAATTGAAACATTTTCACGCTTACTGGGTAAAACAACTTCACGCAATTTGTACGAAATTTCTCTGCGGTGAAATGGTGAAGAGATTTGTTACGGTTTGGTTCAGTCATCGATCGTCAAAAGTAAACTGTCAAGTTTATGCTAACAACACTGTACCTAACTGACATAACCGTAATCGATATACGTCTCACGCCACGAATGGCATATTATGGCTATGGTACTAACAGTAGTGTTCTGAAACGTCGAAATCATTGTTGAAATCTACTAAAATTCCGTAACCATTGAACCATTGCTCTATACGCAATTTTCTTTCGCCACTCAATGTGCTGTGAACTTATGATCGGTTGTATCTACATCAAAATACTGAAATACATATTAACAGACCATAAAATTGGTTTTGCATTATTATGCGCAACTATCACTTTTCCGGCATTTAAGTTAGTATGAAACGGCCGTCACGAAGGAGAGACAGTGTTTACTCGCCAAATAGGCCTAGCAGTGAGCTGCGGAAGTCGCTCACCAGATAGCATAACAAGAGATAACGAACAGCTTAATCGCCGGCTTCGGCAACATGCAATGGCGTGACGTAAGCCATGTGCATCACTTGCCCTTTGCAGCTGAGCGATCTGGTCAATCAGCTGACGGATGACCCCGTCGGTGACGGCTTCCTTCTTCTCGGGCCCGTCCACCGCCGCCGTCGCTCCCTGATCGTCGTTGCGTCGCGCCGTCGGCTCCTTGCGCTCGTCTCCCTGTGACGTCATTTCCGGCGCCAAGTCAACCTCATTGTTCGTTGCGCGTCGTCGACGTGCTGACGACGACTAGAGACAACACACGGCGCTCGATCAGCGACAACCACGGCAACAAAACGACAACAAGAAGGCGCACTGCGATGCCCCAGCGTCGACGTGGACGCCTTCGCCACCTCGACTGCCTGCTAGTGACCTTGACCTTTGACCTTTTACCTCCAAAATCTAACCAGGTCATCAGTAGGGCTATTGGTTATTACCTTAAGTTTCATCCAGATTGGTCAAGTAGTTCATGAGATATGGTGTTCATAAGATTTGACCTCGACGGCCTGCTGTGACCTTGACTTTTGATCTTTGGCCTCCAAAATCTAATCAGATCATCAGTAAGGGGTAATGACGTTGATCTTTGATCATTGACTTTGATCGCCGATTTTGCAATAAGCTCGCACCAAGTGCGATTGTTTGATATTCTATCATGTTATCAATCAATCCATGAATCAATCAAATCAATCAATCATTACAATAGCTCTTACACATAACGTGGCCAGCACTGCACCACAGAAAACTAACATAACATGATAACAGTGGACACAATACATAGAATTCAGTGCAATAGGAACAGTTTATATGTCATAGGCATATAGGCCGTAGGAAAGAGATGACTCAGATGAGATCAATCATAGTAGTATGTATATCGCGCATAAACTCAACAACAAGGGATCTAAATTGAAATTTTAAACATAAAAGTTCAGAAATCATCATCGACTTCAGTTAAATTTAAATACCCCATCATTCTAATTCAGCAACGACGATAGCAGAGATGTAACTTAACTATTTGCGTAAACGTAACGAATCAATTCATTTAATTAATGCAGGTTTCCAGTTTATTTCATGGTGCTGAAACGTGGTCTGTCTAGACAGAAACAAGTTAAACAAGAAGCTCCGCTACCGCAGAGGGACCGCGCGACGCGCTATGTCAGGTGACATTTTGTCAACTGCTGCACAGCTGTACGAAAAATCAAATTTAAAAGGCGTACACTATGGAATGACCTTGAAGGTGACTTAAGGTCATCGGAATTGCCTCTATTCGATAGGCCATATATCACTTCCTATTAGTGGTCTGTAGTAGCAACGACCCTGTCTGGCACAGTTTCTGAGATATTACAGCATTTACAATGTACGTAATTGGCTGTGACCTTGAGAAACCCTTAGTTTTCAAAAAATAGTTGAAATTACAAGCCATGTGCGCTTTCCGATTCACGTGTAAACATATAGCAGACAAAACATGCTGTATTTCCCAAGATACGTGAAGTAGAAAGGTTCCAAACAGCAAAAGTAGCCTTCAATGTCACAAAACATCACCGGTAATGGTTTAATTCGATAGGCCACTTACGATTTCCTGTTAGTCTTCCATTGCAACTAGGCTATGTCTCTATATTGCACCGTTTCCGAGATATTATTACTTATTTCCCATAATTTAGAGAGGTCACGTGACCATGAACACGCCCATCCCAAGGCTAACACTTACTATATTCTACCTGTATACAAAATTTGGCGACTCTCGCTTCAGAGGTATTAGTGCGGACGTCGAAACTGAAAATGGGTAATATGACTGGGCCACCCCTTTAAAGGGTGGTTTGTCATCCGTAAGCTGTGCATACTTTGCATAATTTGGAATTCTCTACCTTCAGCAGTCGTTTTTAGTCATAATGTGTATACTATTAAACGTCGTTTAACAGAATTTAATTTCTATAGATTTTTGCACTATACATAGTTGTCTTTACTATTGTATCTGTTTTATTGTAGCATAATTTGTGTTTATATTTGTGGCGATGTCAGTGGTTGCTTTTACCCTTTCGTCAATAGAAAAATATAAAAATAAATAAAAAAATTGATAAGTCGACGACTCTAGCGTCAGCCGTTCCAGATAATATCATTGGGCAGGGCTCCCAAAATTTAAAATGGAGTCACGTGACCGTGACCACGCCCCTTTTAAGGGTGATTTGACCGGGCTTCCTGCTTACCAGCAGATGCATTTTGAGTCTGTTCTTAACGTTGCAGCACGTCTGGTGTATTGATTGCGTCGTTCCGACCACATCATCGACGCCCTTGCAACATTGCATTGGTTGCGTCTGCCAGAACGGGTCGATCTCAGGGTGGCTGTCACGGCGTTCCGCGTGCTGCATGGCATCGCTCCACCATATTTGAGTCAGCTGGTTCGCGTTGCTGACTTGCCTGGTCGTCACCGACTTCGTTCATCGTCGTCACAATTACTCCATGTTCTGCCTTTCCGTCGGTCTACTGTTGGTCGGCACTCGTTTCCTGGAGCAGCATCCGTTCTCTGGAGCTCCCTGCCAATGGACATTCAGTCACCGCCTTCTGTACCTATTTCCGTCAACAGCTCAAGACATTTCTTTTTCGTACATCTTTCCCTCATATTTTACTACGACATTTTTGTTTTCACATTGACATCCATATGCTGGAATTTAATATAGCCTATACCTGAGTAGGCCTATTGAATTTGACGAGTATAACTGCAGCCGTTCCAGAGATATTATTTCAGCGCGTTTGAGATTTCTTATAAAAACGCGTTATATAAATTCACTGTTATTATTATTATTATTATTATTATTATTATTATTATTAGTGCCCATCAAAAGTTAAATGGTTCACGTAACCGGATTGCACCCCTTTCGGGAATGATTTGCCACCCGTAGGCTAGAAATTTGAAGTCTCTCTCCAGTCTCCACCCACTACGAAGATATGAAAGGCGATACACAATGTCTAAAATGGGGTAGCTTGGAGTAATGATGAGTTACTCATGGTCACTGAAAATAGCGACATTCGACAGAGCGCCGCGCGCGTACAATTTCCCATAAGCCTTCCATTCATAGTAACTATGTCTCTATCTTGCACCGTTTCTGAGATATAGCGAAATATTGGCTGACAATCGCCGACTTTAACCTATACCACCCCAATTTGGCGCCCCGTCGAGGGTGACCCCCATCGGAATTTCGCCGAGATCTTTAGCGTCAGTAAACTAGAGCTATCGTATGGCGTTGTTTGCGTGATTCCATTTTAGCGATTTTAGTAGAACTCCGACTTGTGACAAACGGACGGACAGACGGACCGACAGACGACAGCATATACCGAGCTAGCATAGCGTCGCGCGGTAAAAACAAGTCGTTGTATATAGTGGTTTAGCAGTTCACACTTAGGCCACTATGAATAACTTCTATGTAATGTAATGTAATGTAATAGGCCACGGACGCTAATGAATAGTATCGATCGACGTTGCGTCTGATTGATTTAGTCGGCAGGTAGTAGTAGTTTATCGCCGCTGTCGCTGTTTTCCAACTGGTAAGTTTATGGCGGCGCCAATCTGTCGGAAAGCAATGGCTAGCGCTAGCCCATTCACTCGCGCAGACCAACTGATGGCGTTACACGGATAACAGTTAACAACATTATTGTCCGCTGCCGCTGCCGACGCAAATGCCCGATAAGCTTAGCAAACAATTGCCGGCCTCACTTTTAATACCCTGGACGGCATTTAAATCTCTTTTCAACAAAACCAGTACCTCTCTCGCTATAAAACTGCTATATCTAAAGCCAGATTATCATTATTCATCTTTCGTTTACCGTATAGAAAAATATTAGTCAATTAATCTTGTAACTGGAATTTCAACTAGATGGCTGTATTGTGTGGAATGCCCACCATACAATATTCGGCTCGACGCTCTCGACTATCTGTGCACAAGCTGTTTATGTACTGCGTTAGACGATACCTAGAGTCACCTGCCTGTGACTGAGTGATGTCAGCGTTACCGTCGTGTTACTTATTTACAGTTTCCAACTGAGGCCTGCTTTCTTCCACGTCAGTCAACCAAGCGGGGTACTTGGTTTACCCAATATCGGACATCGGACGTCGCCGAAAATTTGAAGAGGTTTCTTGTAGGGAGCGCACATTCCACAGGAATGACTGAATTGATTCGAACGGTAAAAATAGAAACTAGACATCCCGTAGAGAGATCATTTGGTAGTAAATTTCCGTCGATCTGTAATCAGTGCGGAGTTATGGACGTCTGAAGTCGCAAGAAGCTAAAAATTCGCAAGAAGCTAAAATTTTTTGATAATTTTGCGATTTTTTGGAAAAACGACCCCTTACGGTAAAATTTTCAAAATTCTGTTCCAAACGTTTTCATCGCCTCACCGATCAACGTGCTGTGTGCACATTTCGTAAAATTTGGCAGACGGAAATGGGTGAAATCGTGCGCTACTTACCTGACAAAAAATAAAATTTCGCCTGGCTCTCCAGCTGTCGTTACTGCGCCCATAATCTGCCAGAACAGCCCCCGACAATGTACTCAGAGTGCTCCAGATTTCATCCAAATCGGTTCACTTTTGGCGGAGTTATAGCCGAACGCGTGAACACCGCCAAAACGCGTCGTAACGTGCATGAGTCCAATATTCGGTTAAAGCCTAGTTTCGAGCCGAATAACTATTGACAAGTATCGTTACTGTTCATTACAAAGGGACAATAATGGCTGTCGCTGCCTTCGAATGTTAAGCCTATATATGATACTTGCCCAGACTAACTCAGCTTTCGTTAACTACGGTTCATCCGAATGATAGTAGGGTCATATGAAAAGCCAGATACACAAAATTGTGTTCCAAACTTCACCATATTCAACCTTTAAACTGATACGCCGAAATGAAATGCTGTAAATGCACATTCTGAAGTATTAAGTTAATGGTATAAAAGTTAAACGTATACGATGAGGAAGCCTACGCTGTCGAGTTTTAAGAAGATGCTAGATCGTCGTCAAAGATTTAACAAAAATATCGTCAGATATTTTTATTTGGCGAATTTGAAATTAAATTTCAGTTCCAGAGTCACCGAAGTGGTATAAGAACGTTTGCTGTTTTCGACAAGAATTTGCCTCATTCGTCACAGTTAACTACGACACTAAAATTTTAACGGAGCGAGGGACCACAGCGTGCGGTCATATGACCGGGTATAATTTCTCCAGAGGACCGATAGGTCGCTGAATACGTCAGGAAGTAAAAACACCGATTGAGGGCATAATGAAGGTGGGTTGGGAGTCGGCAGTGCGACCTCGCAGCCAATCTGTGGTGCGCGCACCTGCTGTTTATTGTTCAAACAACGTCGACGTCGCTTGACGATCGTAACGTCCCAGACTGCCAGTCGGGACCATCAATGGGCTTCCGACACCGGCATGCCCACACTTCACACCTTCAGATCGGTGTCCGTATTCAAGCCAAGGTAGTCGTTTGAAACACCTTCATTTCTCGGCATATTCTATTGTTTCGTCTTTTCGTCTCCAGTTCTGGCGATGCCGTCTGTTTGTTCAGCGCTCGTGTCGGCACTGATCATGTGATAACAGTACCCGCTCGGCGACACTGTTAGCCTACTGTGACACTGCAACCATTCAGAAAACTCATCTACGTACAGTGACTGTCGCAGTCGCTGCTAGCTGCATCGACTAACTGGCGCCAGTGATGCGACGACAGTCGTAACATTGAATCGTTGAAACGCTCCCGTGGGAACTGTGAATTTACAACACGCGATCACAAACGGCAATCTGCCATTTATTATTCTATATCGAAACTGAAACAATTCCGTTCCACGTCTGTTTGTTCAGCGCTCGTGTCGGCACTAAGCGAGGGATTCTCTACAGGATATATTCTTTCATTCTCGCGATCGCTGTAATTCGCCTCCGTCAAATGACAGACGCCACGGACGCGTCTACAGAGGCCACCCGTCGCTCAGCAGCAGCAACCAACCATTAACCATCGACCGGCAGCCTGATACTGTCGATCAAGCTTATCGCACCAGACACACACACATCAAAGTCAGCAGAAACACGGTAGCGATCCAATCCTTTCTCAACGATCTACCCAGACACACGCCCGCGAGTATACCACATGAATGCTTGAAAAGGTCTGCGCAGAAACTTTATCCTGCGCTTAACCTTGACTGAGCTTGTTATTGCCTGTTAACAAACAGTTTAGATCAGACATGGGTCAGTTATCATATTCTGCTTAAACTACAATTGATGCCAATAACGCAAATTACAAATAATTACAATTCAGTTTACCGATGCATAGCCTTACTGCGTTACTGTCCAGCTATCCGTCAATGGTCAGTAGTCAATGGGTCATCAATCACTATGCACAAATTACCCTAAGTTAGCTGTGAGAACTGAAACTATCTATGAGAACTGAAAACTGTAGGACTACATCATACCAACAGTCTATGTCAGTGCCAGCAATGTCAATAAAAGAAAATGGCGACATGTTTCCAGCAACGAAGCCATTCCGATGTAATTTTGCACATCAACTTATAGCAGCTTAATTGCAATTACAATTACCTGTAATTGCACACTTAATTGCAATTGACCCACGTCTTGCTTAGACAGCTTTATACAGATTTTCTTCCTGATGCGGCAAATCCGCCCTTATCTGTTTTGTGCGAGAGTAAGGGTATTTCTAAACGAGACCCCTCTGTGTATGTATGTATGAGAGCATTTGTAACGCGCCGCTCTTACAGCCTAAGCAGTCACGAGTGCCACTGTCAGCCGGTCACGTAGTAACTGCGGGGTAAAGTGATTAACGCTGTCTGTCTATCTGTCTATCTGCATGTCTGTTCGCACGATTAGACGAAAACCTCTAATCGCGAACACATTTCCAGTTGTTTCTGGATGAAAAGATCAAAAGTCAAGGTCATAAAGGAAAAGTGGAAAAAATACGTTGTGTGCAATAAAATGAACAGAGAGCCTACTCTTTGTCACACCTGCGTCAATAATGCTATCAACTCAGTGGTCATCATTTTTATTGCAATTATAACAAGGTGTCGCTCTAACGGGATGTAACACTACTGGCCCGCCGTGTGCTGCCCCCTAATGAGTTACGTTGCATATGCGCCATGTTACAGACGCCGACAGACGACAGACGACGATGACAGACGACGACAGACGCCAGCGACTGTTATTAATCTGGCCCCTACACTATGTGTAGGCGGGCCAATAACAACGAGACTGGCTTGCTTCAATTTGTCTTCGCTGTAAAAGTCGCCGCTTTTAAACCGCAAATCTTATCTGCAAATTCAACGCACGGAAGCCAGCTATCACACTATCACACTCATATCAGTCAGAGGCCTGTCATAAACGTAGGCTAAAAGCCAGCTTCTTTGCGTAGAATCTGCATAAATTTTTTTTATATTTGCTGTTTTAAAGCAGCGGCTTTTACAACGAAGTGAAACTGAAGCCAGTTTTGTTGTTATAATTTTGCGGTTTTATTAGATAAAATAGTAAACGTAGTATATGTGCTGGCATAGTAAAATTCAGTGAGGAAACGAGCATCACCGTGCCATATTTCATGGCGATCGGTCGAACCGTTGCTGAGATATGACGATTATTCGATTTTTCAAAATATATAGTTTATTTCGCAAATAAACGCAGCAAATAAAACAGAACAATAAAAAATACAACACATAAGCTACACATATCAAAATTAAACCTTACAAAGTACATTTCAACTATAAAAAGTAAACTGTTATAACGTCCATTGCCTATCAACTGATCAACAAATTTATCACAGTTCCTCTGAATGATTGAAATCGCCAGCATATTGAAGACTGAGCATAATCCTTCATTATTTTGTTGACGATGGTGTTGATCCATCTCACTGCTCAGTCGTGGATTGCGAGACAGCTATATCAACGGCGGTTGCTGTATTTGTGTGCTAACATTTCAATAGTTCAGTCTTGGTATAACCGCATTATCGGGACACTGAACTGTCTGGCCATGCCTTCGCGGTACAATTCAAAGCGATGGCGATGTTGCCGATGATAAAATTATCATTAAATGTATACCGGTACGTAATTTTCCTTGCTGCTGTTCTCAAGTAAGTATTCTACTTACACGTATATACGCGGCGTCGTGCGTCAAACTGCAACCATCGACGAAATTCGTGGGTTCTGCGATAAATGACACACCGGTAATTCGCTGTATACTTATTCCACAATCGCCTTCTTCAGCTGATTAACTCCGTTGAGCTCACCGCTTTACGCGTATATGTGTATAGACAGAAACGTAACGGGCGTGCGTGCGTCGGCTTTCATTTTGAGATTCACTGTTGTAACGATAACAGTACGTGAAAAAAATTCAACCATTGTCCACGACTTTGCCAAATGCTGACCGATTCCCAAAATTCTGTCGCCGAGAGACCTAGCAGTGAATTGCTAGTAAATTAATAACTGAAGAACTCATCTCTGGACTTTAGTGAAGCGAACTGCCGTGCAAGACTCAGCCGTTCGAAACAAGTTTCTAAAATATTCGTCGTGTGATGTTAGCGTCATTTGGTCAACTGACGAAAATATATTTACGATGTCCACACCCACAACCTACAGAATGACCGACTGTACTCACCTGCAGCACAAGAAGAAAGATGTTGCAATATAAAACGCCTGCGCACACGATCGACGTTCAGTCAGCCACTAACGCCATCAGTCAGTTAAGTCGCCAATACACCAGTTTGATACTTGTCGATCCCGGACACAAGGTCATTGAGGCCAATTATCGTGATTTGATGCTGTTCCAGCAATTTCTGCCCGCCATGTGTCAGATCTCGGGCGGTATACAAATTTTAGTGTTATTATTAGTAATAGGCCTACTTATCGAAATCCGACTGTCTTATCAGATCAGCCCGGTATAACAACGTAACGTTCTGTTTAAAAACATGTATACGTGTATTATACAGTATAATGTTCTGGCGACTTTACCTGATGTTGATGTCGAACGACTGGCTGACCGTCAGCTTGACTGCCGCAGTCGCTATTTGCTGGTGCTGACCTTTATACACACACACACACAGGACATTTTTATCCGCGCGACGCTATACGCTAGCGCGGTATTTGCTGTCATCGCGTGTCCGTCCGTCCATCTGTCTGTCTGTCTGTCTGTCACAAGTCGGAGTTGTACCAAAATGGCTAAAACTAAGATCACGCAAACAACGCCGCACAGTAGTCCATGGACGCCATTTAAGACACGAAAGATCTCTACAAAATTCCGATAAAATGACACCAACAGGGGCGCCAAATGCAGGTGGTGTTGGCAAAAAATTGTTGTTTTGACCGATCGAAAAGTCTCCGGCTCAAACACCTAACCGCCGAAAATTTGTGTCCACCAGTCACGGTGGTCCGCGTCAACGACGGTGTGCTGGCGGAGGAATACGCGGTGACATCAACAATGTTGGCTGTCGTGGAAGTCTATTGATCACACGCACGGCTTACTTCAGAGTTACATGTATGTGACATGGAGCATCGCATGCTCGTTGGGTGACAGTTGAACCTATTGCAACGACGCGTGTACTAAACTATGCAGGTAGCCGAATAAGAAGTGGCAGTTGCTGAAATTGCTGCTCGCGCTGACACGCGATCTGTCTGCATTATTCGTACAAAAGTAGAACATTTCAACTGATACAGAACATCGCGCGGGTCTCTCGGCGATTGCTGAGTCTCTTTTCTCTTTGCTGAGATATAAGCTTTTTTGCTGCAATTCATTATTTTATGGTAGGCAAAAACAGTTATATGCCAAATTTGCGATACTGACCTCCACTTCAGTCATTTCTTCATGCAACTAGAAAAGCCCTCATTCAAGATCGCACCGACCACTTGGGGCAATCATAAAGGACGTCCGCAAAAATATGTAGTTTTTACACCCTTCCCTCCCCTTGTCCGCTTTTGCTCGCATTTGGCATACCCCCCGTCTAGCGGACGTCAGCAGCTCCGTAGTTTTAAGCAAGTACTGCTTAACAAATTTCACGCAAATCAAGCCAGCAGCTACTATCAACTCATCTCTTGCGGCCATAATGCGATACCAATGTGCAATCATACAAGTGACTGGACACGCCGCCTCCCAGCCACTAGATTGTAAGGCGTGAGATAATCATGCTGATAAGGCGCATAAGTATTGAAATATCGAACGCAGGCATCCTAAATTGACAAAATCAGCAGAAGCAGGCAGCCATACGACGAATGCGGACGTCCGCATACGATTAAACCCTCCGTCCCTTGGCGCTTTTGTCCCCATTTGACTCAACCACCCTTCCCCTCTGTGCGAACGTCTTTTATGAATGAGCCCTTGAACAACATTTTTCCTTATCTAATGTCGAACTTTGATAATCATATGCTTTACCTTGACCGGCGAAATTTACTTAGAAATGGTCAAGATTTACCAGCACGCCAAATGTCCAGGTCAAAGGTCATTTCCTTCGAAAGTTGCCGACGGACATACAGAGTAACAGACAGGACAGACACACATAACCAACCGAATGATGTATATGGACTACTGGTGTGGTCGGTTAAAAACTACCACATGCGTAACGAGATGCAGTCAGAGATGGCAGACTTCGCCTCCGGTACCGCCGTCTGGTGAACTGGACGAAACACACGCGTCGTCGACTCTAGCCAATTGACTCTCGTGTCAAAACATAACGTCATCCACAAAACCGGAAGTAAGCAACCCGGAATTAAACATGGAGCCTCGGCCATAGGTAGCGTGTACAGAAAACGTGGCGAAATTGGACTGTGGTTTTTGATATGCGAGCGGACAGACAAATAGACAGACAGACATACATACAGACAAGCTGATCACAGTGCTTCACACCCGTACCCGGGCGAAGTTATTACAGCATATATTTAGTTGAGTCGCTCTGTGAGGTTTAGGTGTACATGTGATTCTTTAAACGACATCCACTGTGCCGGAAACGACGTCGGCTGCGGACACACTCTACTGTCGTGATGGTGACGAAAGAGCTGTCTGCTATCAAGTGATGAAAGCAGCGTCAAGAAGGTTGCTGTTGCTGACGACAGCCGAAGACTTACCTTGTGCTGATGTAGATTGGTTCGGCGCCGACGCAGGTTATAGTCCATCAACGCAAAATTTTGCCGTCGACAGCTTCGCCTGTTTCGTCGCGTCGAAATAACTGGGTTTTGGTTTCCGTCATTCACTACTGTATTGTTTATTCTGCGTCCAACTCGTCGTCGAAATATCAGCGATGTGTGGTGCTGACTTACGTTAGATATTAGTAATGCGATAAAACAATAGCGTCGACACCTGGCTGTAAGAATGTTAAGATACAGTTTTCAGTTTTTTCTTGAACGCAATTTTGCAGACAACAACATTGCGAATCTCCAGTTATATCACAGCTGGATATTTTCATAAAATTACTGAAACGAAATACTCTCTTAGTTTTGCAACGTTTGAACTTTGAATGCCTGCACTTCTTTTGGGCCTATACCTAATATTTGTGTAATGGTTACTTGTTACGCAAAGTCATCGAGCACTTCCTATTCGGCTACCTGCATAGATTTTTTACAACTATCGTATTGAGAAGCGCACCTGTCGCATATCGCCGAGCATGCGACGTTTCGGGTCACGAGGGCTTGCTATAAACTTGTTACAAACAAGTACGTCCGTCTTCTGGGACGGCCGTATATCCACACCTGCCGATCCTACGTCCACACGCTTTTCTCTGATATAGCCATATTTGTGCTGAAAGGGGACGTTAAACTCCAACTAACTACGTCCACACGCCGCGCGATATTGATAGGCACGCGATTACGGAACCTCTTCCCACCCTAAACTTTACTTCCGGGTGGGGGCCGATTCGTCCGATTTTGGACTTCTGGGGGAGGAAAGTTCCCCAAAATGGGAGATTCTTTGCCCAGGATGCCCATGAACCACCACGCAAAATTTGACGCCGCTAACTTTATCCTCGCCGGAGAAATCCGTAACCGTACAAACAAACAAAAAAGCAAACAGTAATCGATATATCCACACCTTGCTTATCGATCGGCATGTGTGGATAACAAACTGTAGATGGTCGAACGTTGTTGACAACACTGCAGCATTGCTCCGCCAGCGCACCGTCGTCAACACGCGTCATCTCGGCGGACGGACACAAATTTTCGTCGGCCCGGCATCAAAGTCACAGAAATCTACACTGGCCGAAAATCGCCAGTTTGACATACCCCAATTGTGTCTGGCGCCTCCGTTTGGGATGACCCAATTGAAATTTCACTAAAATTTTTGACGTAAAAATAGAGTTCCTAGGCTACCAACAAGCGTGCCGATCGGTTCAGTCGTTTAAACACAATACCAGCATGTGACAGACAGACAGACAGACAGACAGACACAATTGCTACAGCTATGCTATTACTAAAAACTGCGTTGTCAGCGACTCCAGGCATAAAGCAACAGTAACAAAGTTCTAAAATTATAGCGCTGTCGTCTGCGTTATCGATGTCTTTCTCGGCATCACATCACTCTCATACCAGATACAACCACCACCACCAACATCATCACCATTACTTATCATTACTTTTGTGATTATTGATCCTTACATTAAAACGTAACAAGTTCCTCTTCGTTGGACATGTAGACAGCTGCAAATCCATTGAACTACAGTCGTCATTCCAACTCAGTATACATTAACAAGAGACCTGCATCTAACAATTAGATGAGAAATGGTTTCGTACTTTGGTATGACGATCGTTGTTCGATGGTTCTCTAGGTCTTTCGGACCACGTTTGAACGTCGACCTCTTGGCGGCAATGTTGTGCAGCGTACTGTACTTGTTGATTGGTA
>Ga0209780_1002300_pt1 | contig 13472 bp, 6 predicted proteins | sample WorMetexBAHAMAS2_FD_187384 | JGI IMG/M metagenome (GOLD analysis project Ga0209780, IMG submission 187384) | Marine gutless worms symbiont microbial communities from Max Planck institute for Marine Microbiology, Germany - Inanidrilus exumae... | ecosystem: Host-associated > Annelida > Digestive... | reverse complement strand
GAATAAGGGGGGGGGGGCTACCGGCTAGTCCAGGCAGACGTAGAACATATCTGTTAAAATGATGTGTGTGTTGTTGTGCATGATATACCCGTGTTGTGATTAATGACTAGTTCGACAGCTGCTTGCTTGGGCATGTCACTGATTTTAGCTCATCACTGTTTTGCAGCATGTTAGTTATTGTTTGGTTGGATATAAATTTGCTGGTTCTGTTTTGTGCTATATTTGCTGATGCGCTCGCTATGAGACGTCATCGTCGATACTGACCTCGCTCGCTGTGCTTTGACGAAGTTTAATTTCATGTTGTACCGAGATGGATTGCAGGAATCAGTATTTCTAGTTTTTAAACAATGCTGAAAGCAGCTCTGACGATTTGTGAGAGATGACTCTTGTCAAATTTCATTGTGTAATCTTTTGATATTTAATTTAATTTATACCAGAAGTAACAGTTGAGCATCATCAATGATTAGATTGTCATTAGCTGCGCTATTTGTTTTAGAAAGTGGGTCTCAAATGTCCGTCCGTCCACAAAACGTTTCTTCGATTTCAATGAAATTTGGCATGTAGGTAGAGGTCGATGAGTGATGCACGACGGTATGCAGTATGACCCGATCCAAGGTCAAGATCAAGGTCACGAGCCCTTGACAGTTGCAAATCCTTCCATTTTCAAAGGCTATCTCCTCCGCCATTTACAATGGGAGCTGGCAACTGACCACTGATTCTTAATTGTATCGGGCCGGATTTTTGATACTTGTCCTAATTTTTGTGTCACGTGACTTTGAACTTGGCTGAAACGTTAGTTGCAAAGAGTCTACCGTCAGTCCCACACGGGGCTAATTTATTCATAATTACCAGCAGCATGCGCACAGCACATGCGCGGATATTGAAATTACTCCAGTGAAATTTTGAGGTTTTTGCCCTGTGGGGGCGATGATGGAAGTGAAATTTGACGTGGATGAATCCACCTTCTGTCAACTCCTGCATGTCAAATTTCATCCCCATCGGTGCAGGAGTGGGGTGTAGGACCCCGAAAAAGTGAAGATTTTTCAGAATATAAACACCCCATAAAATTTGTGTTTTTTTGGTTGGCAGCGAAAGGCCGATCCAACGTGGATCTACGTGAGCAGTTTTCACTGCGGCCCGGCACCAGTCAAGTGATGTCACACTTCCGCAGTAAGACTCCGAGCAAGAGCTACGGCGAACTTCCGGACGTGCACGCGTGGAATCGCACTGCATCACCAACCTCGGCTCCTATAGTCAAGGTAGTCAAACTTCACTTCATTCTGTTTTTCACCTACCTTGCACTGTGTTTTGGTGTCTACAATATTGCTCGATGTAACTGTAGTTGTTGAAATGAGAATAAGTCAAGGACACCATGAGCTGCAGAACTCCACAGCACCTTCTTATTTTAGTGTAACGCCAGATAAACAATTATTTTAGGAACAGCAGTGGAAGGTGTAGACTTTCTCATTCAACATAACTTTGCTGGTAACGGCATGTGTAACGTGCTGATAATGATGATGCATTCAGGTACGTCACAAGACGCTTCACGGGTCTCCATGGCGACAGTTCCCAGTGAGGCGTGCTGTTAACCCTGATGCTGAGGTTCATCAAATCATGTCGACAGGTGGCACTGGCGGCCGGGGCGTGGCAGCGGTGAGACGTCCCGTCGTTAGATACGGTCAAGACATACTGAGTCCAGGTAGACACTGTGCCACTATCCTTGCCTGTCTTGTACTTGAACTCGTCTGAGTCGACGTTATAAAGTGGGTCTACAATGTCCGTTCGTCCGTATGTACGTCCGTCCGTCCGTCCGTCCACAAAAAGGTCTTTCGATTTCCATGAAATTTGGTATGTAGGTAGATGTCGATGAGTGAATCACGATGGTATACAGCATGAGCCGTTCCAAGGTCAAGGTCACGAGCCCTTGAAAGTTGGAAATCCTTCCGTTTTCAAAAACTATCTCCTCCACCATTTACAGTGGGAGCTGGCAACTGACCACCGATTCTTAAATTAGGGCACAATATCTGAATTTGATCGGGCCGGATTTTTGATATTTGTCATAGTTTTTGTGTCACGTGACTTTCAACTTGGCAAAAACGCCAGTTGTGAAGAGTCGACCGTCAGTCCCGCACGGGGCTAATATTTTCTGTAACTCATGTGGTTTATGATGCCATAACCATCTTAGTCTATCTGCTGCATGACCCATAACAGAAAAGAAAATGAAAATGCACTAACAGCATGAAAATGATTAGTGCAGAAGATCTGGTCTGGTGTGGTCTGGTCAGTGAAGACAGTCCAGATGGAGGAAGAGAGGAGTCGGTGGTGAGATGAATTTGTGAAACAGGCGAGTTTTAAGCAGGTAATGAAAACTGAGCGAGTGATTGTTTTATTGTTAGTGGAGCAGTAATATTCTGATTTATGTGGTTTGTTTTACAGAAGAGTTTGATATGTGTGTGTAGTAAGTATGAGAAGCAGCAGCCGCGCCAGTAGTTCCAGTTGTACCTCAAGTATTGCCGAGGAGGAGGAGGAAATATCGGAGACGGGCGGAGAGGTGTTTGTGCCACCACGACCGGTGACGAGTCACAAGGCTACACAGCGACAGAGGCATCGCGGTGCAGAAGACACCGCACAACGGAAGCCGGTCCTCAAGACATCTACAGCCAAACGCCGTGCCCGGTATCTACCAAAGTCACCGAAGATGGTGTGCGGAGAACCACCTTCATTGTCGACCCCAGGCTGGCGCACAAGGCCACAGCCAGATAAGAGACCCATGACTTCAGAAGCTGGTCCATTGCCGGCTGATATCAGTGGCTCTCAAGTTCCGCAAAGTCCATCGACAGCCCTGGTGAACCAGAGTGTCTTCAAAGTTCCTGTGACACCACCAGTCTCGTTCTCGCTGCCTGGAGACGCTGGATCGCGGATTCCGAGAATGGTTCCTACCGGTGACGATCGGAGGGGTGCTGATGGTGTCGCCGTGAGCCAGCCTGCGACAGAGTCCAGAATTCCCAGAGCGGTGACTCCGCCACCTCAAAGACTCCAGTCCAGTAGTTCAGACTTGACGCTGAGTGGGTCTGGCAGCTCAACGAGGACACAGTCAAGGATTCCAACACGCACCGGGTCAAGGCGCACCCAGAAAGACACCGCGGCCAGTTCCCGCGGTAGCTCGCCTGGCTCCGTCAAATGATGCCCGCTGCACTTTGGACAACTCAGTCCATTATTTCGACAATCTACAAAGACTGAATGAAATCAGTAACGCTTTAAGATGTTAGATTTCAGCAGCCGTCAACTTCTCTGAGTATTGCACTAACTGTTGTGTAGCACTTTCATTGTGCAGTTTCCACTTGTTGACTGTAGCTGCATGGCAGTGTTTGTTTCTGCTTGCATTGGTGTACTTTCATGTTGTCTTATTCTGAACGTGCTTTGCATGTGGGTCTGTCTAGTTTTACATGTTTTTCTTTTAACGTTTTATTTATCATCTTTTATTATTGGAAAGGTGTACAACGACACACGTACAGCTGTATGCCTTCATTGGTTTTGTTTTCGTAAGTACAGCATCGCTTTTTGTACATTTTTAAACATCTAGGTTAAGGATCCGAACAGATTGTCTCTTGTGTTTGTCTGGCATTTTTGTTTTTTTCTTTTAATTTAATTGTTGCATTTTCTTCGGTGTTTCTGTCCGCATTCAGCTGTGTATTGTTATTGTCAGATGCAAATATTGTGAACTGTCATGTAGGTAGTTTGGCGTAAGATGTTCATAATTCTGTGATGCTGTTTGTCGCTAGCCAGCTTCTGTCGTCTAAGTCCCATTCTGTTTGATATAAAGTTAACCAGTCCTGTGGGCTTTCAGTTGTTTCTGCTGTTGCATGTATGACTCATGTGATGCAGAAATATCAGGATGTGTTTTAGTGATGGCGCAGTTTGTTTTATCAAACGTTTGATGCTTTATTGCAAGTGTAGTCACTGTTGGTGTCTTGCATTTTTTTCGTTAAGGCTCCTACGTTGTGAAATTTTTTGTTAGTTTTGCTCCTGTCTGTCTTTTAAACCATTTTCTCTTAGAGCAAACGATGTATAAACTGTGAAATGATATTAGTTAAGGATTCGGTGGCTGGTTGATGTGACATGGTGTGCTTCACTTTCGAGACGTTTCACAGTATTAATTGTACTACTAAGTCATCCTGAATAAAGCACTGTGTTGTCTAGATCACTCTGGAATTTGACTTTCAGCATCCGAGCTCTTTTGTTACCGTTGATTGGATGCTTCGGGTTTAATGGCACTTTCAACATAATCCAGGTCATATCACGCCTTTAGAGCAATAATAAACTGTGAAAATTATATTTTCACAAATGTAAGTTTTGAATAGGATATTTCTAAATAGGAATGTAGTATCGAAAGCATCTAATAAGTATGTATGCAAATTGTACATGGACAGAGTGATTTTCGTTACGGTTACATTTTGCAGAAACAAATATTTGTTAATTTTTAGGTCGACTCGACCTAATAAAGTGGGTCCATCTGTCCACAAAAAGTTTCTTTGATTTCAATGAAATTTGGCATGTAGGTAGAAGTCTATGAGTCATGCACGAGTGTATGCAGTATGACCCGATTCAAAGTCAAGGTCACGACCCATGAAAGTCGGAAAACCTTCCATTTTCAAAGGCTGTCTCCTCCGCCATTTACAGTGGGAGCTGGCAACTGACCACGGATTCTTAAACTAGAGCACAATATCTAAAATTTGATCGGGCCGGATTTTTGATATTTGGCCTAGTTTTTGTGTCACGTGACTTTGAACTTGGCACAAACGTCAGTTACAAACGTCAGTCCCGCACAGGACTAATTTGTTTTTCAGGCCATCAGCAACGACAGTGATTTGGCAGTGTGTATTATAAAACTAGTTAAGCCTACTAGGCATGGTACGCTCACGAAAACAAGAATAAGTAAAGTGAAAACTGTACAAATCAACTATGGTGCTAATGCCAAATATGTATACACTGTATATACAAATACATGCTAAATAACAGAATAGACTTTGCCACAAAACTCAACAATATTATTATTATTACTACTATCACTAGTAGTTTCGGTTTCAAGAAGAGCCATCAGGAATAAATGCAGGTTGGATAACATTTTAGCCATCAACGAACAATGTCAAAACACCAATATGTTTAGTGATGATAATTAAGCTTGGATGACAGTAGTTACTTGAAGGGACACATAATACCATCACAATGATTGCACACTTTGCCAATAAGCGTATGCAGAATACTCAATTTTGTATAAACTTCTATTTGTTACTATGCTTGTTCATATGAAAATTAGTTTTAAAGTCAAGTTTGCTGTAAGTGTTTGTCCAAAGTCATTTATCAGATTCAAATATCCTTCTCGATAAATTACTAACATCTCGTGAAACTATGTGGCTACTTATAGTTATAATAGTCAAATATTGGCTGTCATATGGCTGTTACAGAAACGTAATTATTCCAGACCCAATAAATGAGCTGGTTGATTGGTTGATTTGGGTTTAACAGCACTTTCAAAACAATTCCGGTCATATCGCACCTTTAAGGCAGAGTATATTGTAAAATATTAGAATTTATTAGGGATTAATTTGAAGTAAGGATAATTCAAAACAATGAAACAGAATATAATAAAAATAGATTGATTGAATAAATAAGCTACAAATTAGGTAAATTATTTGGCTGAAGTACAATTTTTGTATGATTTCTTACTTATAAATTACGATTTATCACAAATGCACATCGACATTCCTATACTTTGAAAAGCACGGATTAGAATTCATAATTCAGTTACCGTAAGTAAGAAAAATGACATACACATTACGAATAAAAATAATGCAGGTAAGAAAACATAAGTAGTTATATTAAACTACATATCAAACTACCACAACTGATGAGACAACAAGATCAGCTATTGCCGAGCAACCACACAACACACTATGTCTTGTTGAAATCTTGTTGACTGCTGCAAATCCCACTTGAAAAGCCTTGCAACACGTGAATCCTGAAGGTCACTGTACTTGCCGCTCTTCAACCGGGCCATATATCACTTTTTATTAGTTGTCTGTAGCAACAACGTAACTATCTTGCACCATTGACCATTTCTAAGGTGAAATTACAAATCACATACGCTTTCCAAAAACGTACCACTGTTAATACATCGTACTTCCAGAGGTATGGGAGTCCGAAAAGTTTCAAACAGCAAAAACGACCTTCAGTGTCACTAAAAGTCACTGGTATTGGTGCCACTCAATAGGCCACATACAATTTTCTATTAGTCTTCCATTGCAAATATGGAATAAATAACTATCTACGAATAAATATCTGTACAGTTTCGGACATATCGTCACTCATTTCCCAGAATTTAAAGAGGTCATGTAACCGTGACAGATAGAGGTCACGTGAAGCTGCACGATATATTTCTTCCTTTGGGAGTATCATGCATGCACTGGCTGCACTACTACCAATGTGTCAATGTCAATCTACATGCCAAATTTGAAGTGCTTAGTTCACCCACTCCAAAGACATGATTGCCCACGCCCCTTTCAGGGACGGTTTGTCTTGCAGAAGCTAGGACTTACCTCGGTCAAATAACTATCAAATTTGTTCTCTATCTCCACCGGTTATGAAGATATGAAAGGCGACGCAAAAGTGAAGAAAATTAGGTGGTTTATGGTATTAAGGGCACTCAAGGTCACTGGAAACAGATTCATTCGACAGAGCGCATATAGCAAGACATTTTTTAAATGGCTGATTTTAACCTACCCCACCTGTATTGGTGGTGACCACACTGGAATTTCGCCACAATTTTTGGTGTCAGAAAACTTAAGAGTCCTTAGAGTGTTCTTTGCATGATCCTTTGTTTAGCCGTTATGACAGAACTCCGGCTTGCGACAGACAGACACAATAGCCACAGCAAATACTGCACTAGCATAGCGTCGCACAGTAAAAATCAATGTTTATCCAAGAACGACGACGTTTAATTTACAATCAAGGCAGCGGCAAATACAGCCAACGAAACGATAGGGTTTTATTATACATGACTCTTTATTACAAATGCTGGCACTGGGGTGCAAGTACCACAACTGTACTACACAAAAATACACTCAACAACATGCCACTACCATACTACGAATAAAACAACAACAGAAAATAAATAAGTTGATAAATGATGGCCTAAAATCTATCTATTCACGACACCTGGAGCAGCAGGGGAAGGGGCGGTGAGCAAGTGTACAAGATTCTGGCAGATCGCTGATGCTTTGAAACCTTGTTGCACAGATGAATATCTGGCATCTTTACCGACAACATGGGGTTTCTCTTGGCAAGAAATGTATCTAAATGGGATAGCACCAACCGGCAAGTGTGGGTCAACCCTGGAGCTCTCCTCACGTGCCAATTAGTCATCTACAACAGAATACGGGCTGGAAGGCTTAGCAGCTCCCAAAAACCTGGTATGGTCATCCCTACTGCTCTTGGACATGACCACACACATAGTGAGACCTTTGCTGGGGCTGTGGAACAATTTCGGCTGGATGCCCTTTCTGATCACCATCAATGATTCACCTGTGTCACAACAAGTGAGCCTCATCAGCAAGAACGTGGACTGCCCAGGTGAGAATTCATTACATTAACACAGTGTTGACATTTCTTACCATTTCAACATGGAAACAATCAAAATAAATAGACAAACTGCCGCACTTGCACAGAGAATTCACAAAGAAAGGAACAAACAGTATCCATAGAGGAAACGTTCAGCAGTACATGTATTTTCTAGTAGGTTTTGCCGGTGTAATTTTGTTCCAATTTTATTTATGGAAAAACAAGGATAATACACTTATCATCAATGCGTGCCCTTGTACTGCATTGGCCTTACTGGCACTATCAGCCATATCAACCAGTGCCCCTCTCCCTAACCTAGTCCAACATAACCCTTAACTTAATTCCTAACCATAATGGATATGTCTAAGAGGGCCGATGCAGTGTTTGTTGACACTACATTATCACGAACATACACACACAACAATAGCTAGCAATGGCAACCTGTCATGATATCAGTTCTTACAAAACGAGAACATGAAAAACTGTGCTGTCGTAACGTCACACTATTCCATCACTGAAGTTGGATAAAACAAAAACTGTTATCATACGACAAGCCACTCACACAACACCATCAACGGTCTTTTTGCAACAGTTTATTTCCGGCAAAATTATGCCGAGGTGTCACTGTTCAGCAGCTTATATCACTGGTCAGTGATAACTGCATCTCAACTTTCACTTCCTACTTCTTACTGCCTTTCGACTGCAACAAAACAACACATGCATTCTGAAATACTGTACTGCAGAAACTAAAACGAAAATCATCAGAAATAAATTAGCCCCGCATGGGACTGGCGATCGACTCGTCACAAGTGACGTTTCTGCCAACTTCAAAGTCACATGACACAAAAACTAGGCCAAATATCAAAAATCTGGCCTGAATAAGCTTTAGGTATTGTGCCCTAATTTAAGAATGCCTGGTCATTTACCAGCCCCTATTGTAAATGGGGGAAGGAGATAGCCGTTGAAAATGGCTGAATTTCTGACTTTCAAGGGCTCATGACCTTGACCTTGGATCGGGTCATACTGCATACCGTCATGCATCACTTATCTGCCTCTACCTACACACTGAATTTCATGAAATCGAAGAAACTTTTTGTGGACGTACGGACGGGCGGATAGACATTTGAGACCCACTTTATTAGGTCGACTCGGATGAGTCGTCCGAGTCGACCTAATAAAAGTAACGCAGCACCAAAGAAAAACTGCAGATAGACAGGTTTATAATGGCAAATTAGTTTAGACTATTACACCGTGGTAGCATTTTTAACCCGAGCACTGATAAGATCAAGTATTATTCAGCTACATTTCTACTTTCATTTACTCTACATAAAGCACATGATACACATTTTCAACAAATTTATCACTCCTTCGAATACTACAAAGTTTACGACTGAAATATAACCACTAAAATAACAATGCATAACAATGTGAAACAAATCTTACGGCATTCAATTATAGCTTTTCATCTTTCTAGTACAAAATAAAATAAATGATTATAATTAACTAAACTTTAAAAATAAAAATGTTGTAAGTTTCAGCTACAGTTCTTCCTTCCTTAAAATCTGCCAATTACATGTTAAAATAAAAGAAAAAATCAATGCAGTGACGCAGCAAGGTCCAACCAAAGTCATAATTCAAACAAGACGACGACGACGATGCAACATAAACAGCAAGCAGCAGACTGAGACAATGACAGATTTACCTGCTGCTGTGCAGGCAGTGTACAGTTGACTGCATACAAGTGCTCAGGCAGCGGCATCGCTGGCCGTAACACTAACCGTAACGCTGTTGAACTCTGCTGATTGTGAACTGCATGTGGCAAGGATGTCATAAATGGCATCAGATTCGCGTGGGATGTCGATGAACCCGGCTGCACAAGGCGCCCGACAACTGGGGACATGTACAGCGGAACAACAGAGGCAGCAGCCGACAGCGGAAGATGACAGCTGGAATACTGCAATGGAGACGACGGAATGCTGCAGCCACGAGCAGAAATAATGGATGTTGCCGCAGGCACAGTTGGAGTTACGAGTGGCGGAAATGACATCACTGGATACCTGAAGCCAGACCCCATCATTGGATACATCCCAGTGATTACGAATGGAGCCATAGGGACACCACATGGTACCTGCCACTGTCCACCTGCATTGTTTGTTGGACAGGTGTAAGGTACTATTTCACCACTTGGCTTTGTCATAGACACATCCTCTGGCTGTGTTTCAGCCAATGATCCAAAATCAGAGCCAGTCTGCTTTAATGGTGTTGTACACAGCTGCAAAGATGTGCTACAATCAGTATGCGTTGTCATCGCAACCATCGGTGGCGAATCACAACAGTCCATAGATAAGCCATATTCAGTCTGCGTAACTGCTATCGGTGATGATATGCTACAGTTATTCTGTGAAAGCGCAGTGCGGTTACTTACTGGCATCTGGTTGGCATGGTGTTTAGATCTGGCTGGCGAATGTTTCGGCGCCGAGTTCTTCGCAGTATTTTCGGCGTGTTCCGCCACCGTATCGACACACCTAGGTGAAGTCGCCACGAACGAATCTTTGTTGTCACAAAGACTTGGAACTGGCAACTGAGAGATTGGCGTCTTCTGCTCAGCAGAGACAGTTTCTGCGGCATCACGCGATGGTGACCGGTCCAGTTCAGGCGGGCATTCAAACTGATCCACTGTAACTGTCAGTGGCTCTGCTTTCTGCATCATCTCAACAACCAGCAACTGTGGCATCTCATCATCACCACACGATGCTGCTGCTTTACTTCGTAAACTTCCTCTTCTCTCGGCAACACAACTTGCTTCTTCCTCCGACAAAAGTTTTGGTGATTTTGAACCCACATTTGCTGCACACATATGCTGCTGTCTCTTTCTGGGCGACTTCTTTGTCGACCGGTTGGATTCTGCAAATGTCTCCTGCTGAAGAACTGGCATGCTTTTTTTCTCCCTTATCATGCTAGCAAATTGCTTCTTGTTTGCCTTCAAGCGTGGCATTTTCTCAGCAATCTCACTGCTCACAGGCTCTTTCACTAAGTTACAACTGCTTTTAGGCTGCACAGCATTTGAAGCTGCAGATTTCTGCTTTGATCTCAGTGCAGCAGCCAAGCTAGCTTTTGAAACTGTTATCTCCTGCTTCACTTTCTGTACCACACTGGCAGCCTTACTTGCTTGTTTTAAGCTGTTGGCTGCCGGTCTAGAGCATGCTGTCAAACGACTTTCTTCCTGCCGTTTTTGAACTGATCTCTGTTCACCTAATCTTGTCAACTTCGGTGCACAAATGGCCCTAGACTTTGACAACTTGACTGTGTTGCGAATGGCCGAGTTTTTTTTCGTCGTCGCCAATTTCACAGATCCTGGCCGCATCCGAATATAAACTTTGCTACTCTTGTTATTGCTGTTCGACTTTTTCGTAGTTTTGGCCACATCGTCAACCGACATCGGAGTTCCAGCCAGCCGAGCTTTTTCAGCCGCTGACCGAGTCAACTTTGCTGCATCTGCACCATCGCCAGGTGAAGACACATGAACATCACCGAGTTGACTCATCCGACGTAGCTTGACCCTCTCTGCCAAAGGTGTGTAAAACACAACCGTGCCGTTAGCAAGTACGTTATTGGCATCTACAGTGTCTGGCCATTGGTGCAAGCTGCTGTCAACTTTTCTGTTTTTACCTCCTTCAGTTCTGTGACCAGTCTTGCCACTGATCAGTGCAGCAGAGCCAGAGTCACAATCAACTACAGACTCAGATATAAGTGCCACTTTAGATACAGAATCTTGCAGTTTGCCAGAAGGATGTCGCATTGGCTTTGAGATCGGATTACGACGACTACGCACAGTGGATGACTCTTGCCTTGTTGTTCCTCCGACACTATAAAAATACATCGTCACCATCAGTATTACATGTATAAGCACTTCATCATCCTAGCTTTATTTTGCACTTATTTCAAATACATCCAAGGGATATTGCTAGAAAAGCTTCCAGCGGTGCCTAATCTACGGTCATCATGTTTTAGGTATACCTTTGAATTTAAATTATTGTCAATGAAAAACACTGATTACTATATTTCTAAATTCTGTTACATTGTGCGATTTTAGTGTGATCTTAAGAAAACTGTAAATACGTTTGTTGGTCTTATGTCCCATTTAACTCGAACTACACCAAAATTTTAGGAGTATTCTGACTGTGACAGCCATGACCTTGGCTGCATCAAGTGTCAAGAGTGGTTGTATGTGACACAGCGCACGAATGTGGTATTGACAGGAATGAGTCACATCGACAATGTGCTTGTTAAGACCTGTGCCAACCTGTCCCAAGTTTTCTCGCTGAACAGGTGGAAGAAGAGTATTAACGAGACAACTGGCTAACTCCAGTTCACCTGGAAAACAATTGTGTCACTGGAGGTAAAAATGAGTTAAAATTAATGTGTGTGGACACATGAGCAAAGCCAAACTAGTTCTCTCCTCACTCTTTTTGTACAAGGCAAGAGTACTACTGAAAGCAAAATTCACACACAGTAAACGCAATAAATTATAGCACTCCCTACATGCTCTGCATACATACTGCAATTCAACGCGTGGGAGGGGTGCAATGTTCTTTCCTCAGGAGGCCACAAATGAGTGGAGAAATCACAGAAATGATCTTCCCAATTATTCAGAGTTTCCTTCAGTGCTTTGACAAACAATGTTTGTTGGGATATCCAACCCAAAAAAACTGTGCACTTATACTGACAAGTTTTGTTCTGGAGTACATGGATAAATAAAACCAAGCGGAAACTGGCTAATGCAGATTCACACTGAAAACAGCCAGCAAAACAAGTCATAGTGATACAGTATTAACAAAACTAACAGAACGTCTCCTAGTTAAGATAACTGCTTGTCTGATTTACAGAAAAACTGCCACAAAGACAAAGAAATATAGACATGCACACCTAGATCTGGAGCCTGCATACAGTTTAGACTGATCGTTCTCCGGGTGTGGTCCGACATCCTTCCCAGCCATCCATGCGGCATGTTTCTCCGGTTGGTACAGGCGAACAAATATATCCATGCTTATTCTTACAACATCAGGGCTGCACTGGCACTACACACAAATACACACTCTCACCACTCAGCTCAATATACACTGTAAACACACTGTATAGGTTCTGCGTAAAACAAACCACTGCCTTTTAGTGTCATTTGTAGATTTATCTATATCCTTAGAAATGCAGTGTCAGATATACTGCAGCCTGTGCCATACAACATGTAACTTTTGACTGTTTTTGTTATATATTCACACACTGCTAAATCTTGATAGTGTCTTATGGCTCAAAATAATTAAAAAAATAAAAAGGCAGCATAATAAACAGACATAAATGGCCTTGGCTGCAAAATGAGTATCAGATTTAGGGCTGACTAATAACAATTAATGGTGACGGTGGACGTGGATGGTAGCAGGCGACATGCAGACTCACAACACAAATTGGTTGGCTTGCTTAAATGGTTGACAGCCACCTGACGCTCAGGCTGCAATCATAACATGAACCAAGTGAACTCCCACAATGGCTATGCCACCATAAAAGCATCATAAACATTAACAGTGATATAATAATAATAATCATCATCATCACTTAACGAATGAAAATAGCAGAAAGTCTGTTACAGAACCACTTTCCATTAAAGCCTGCTGCTCGAGTCACTCATTTGGCTCGACTCAACATCCAGAAAAAATTGCAATGGTACTCCACCAAGTCTTGGTGACATTAAAAACTTCTCATTGTTATTATTATTACTACTATTATTATTATTATTACAAAATTTGTATAGCGCACAAATTCAAGCATGCTTGAGTCGGAGGCGCTGGTGTCGCTGGGTGGGG
>Ga0209780_1002299_pt1 | contig 13475 bp, 10 predicted proteins | sample WorMetexBAHAMAS2_FD_187384 | JGI IMG/M metagenome (GOLD analysis project Ga0209780, IMG submission 187384) | Marine gutless worms symbiont microbial communities from Max Planck institute for Marine Microbiology, Germany - Inanidrilus exumae... | ecosystem: Host-associated > Annelida > Digestive... | reverse complement strand
TGTTACAAGTACGATATGCTTTCACATCAATCGGAAATCGTATAGCCCATTCTCTGATTCTGGAACGGCCGAAGCGAAAGTCGCTAAATTTCGTATGCGGGTAGAATATATCAAGTGCTAGCCTTGCGATGACAGACTAGCCCCTGATGGGCCTGGTTGGGGTCACGTGACCCTTTTTTAATTTTTACCCCCATTAATATCTCTGAAATTGGTGAAGCCGAGCACTTCAGATTTCTTGTGCTAATTGATACACAGGAGTACTAGTGCATGCATGACATAATGCACCCGAAAGGGGCGTGTTCAGAGTCACATGACGTTTTTACATTTTGGGAAATAAGTGATCTCGTTAAGGTGCAAGACAGAGACATAGTTGCAATGGAACACTTTGAATGTGGTAATATCTCGGAAACGGTGCTATACAGCGTCGTTGTTACTACAGACCACTAATAGGAAGTGATACATAACCTATCGAATAGAGGCAATTCCGATGGTCTTAAGTCACCTTCAAAGTCATTCCTACTGCAAGTCTTTCAAATGTGATTTTTCGTACAGCTCTGCTGCAGTTGTTAAGATTTCGGCTGACAACGCGTCGCGCGGTCCCTCTGCGGTAGCGGAGCTTCCTGTTTTTTGTCGACATGCATGTGACTTTAGATGCGGATTTCCTCTGCCTCCCAACTACAACCCAGCGGATCACTTCGTGCGAACGTTAGCCGTCGAGAGTGGCATAGAGGACAAGTGTCAAGAGAACATCAAGGTCAGTGATTCCGTGGCGCCGGATCAAAAGCGCTATTACGACAGTGTAGGGCACTTGCTTCAAAAACCTGTTAATGATCACTTTGCTCGCTGTAAGTCTGCTTGTCTCTCTGTCCGCTCGCATATCTAAAACACCACGGACCACGGTCAAAATCTCACCAAATTTTTTGTACATGTTACCTGCGACCGTAGCTCCATCCTCCTCTGAAGGCAATGCAGTATGTTATATACTTCCGATTTTGCGGATGACGTCACGTTTTCACACAATGGAGCGAATGGGCCAGAATCAAAGACGATACTTTTGTTTCATTCAGTTTGCCAGGTGGCGTTACCGGCGGCGAAGTCTGCCGTTTCGACTGCGTTTTGTTAAATTTGTCAATGTCAGGATTGTCTGAGTTTTACAGGGTGGTGCAAAATAGACCGGGTTATTCGCCAATGTGAGGCAAAAAGGTGCAGATGTCTTCTCGCCCGTAACTTTGCCAAACGCTGTCAGCATTCTTTCACAATGAGACTCAGACTTGATAACTTTATAAGTAAAACAGTTATCATTGATGATCTAACCACACATTAAACGTGTCAATACTTTACGTTGTGAAGTATTTGACTCAGAGTGGCCATGGCCTGTTTTTTTGCTCCAGCCAGCAGAAGAGAAGGAGAAAGAAAGGGGAGGAGAGCACAGAGCGCGATAGTTATTTGTGGATGCTACACACCCAGGGGTACTACGAAAACTACGGCCTTGTTTTATGCACAAAAGTAGAAAAATAAATGCAAGAACGATGGTACGAAATTCACAGCACCTATACTGTGTCTATACTGGCAACTTACTCATTAACCAATGAACGTTCATGTATTGGAAAGTAAAATAGTTTTCAAGTTCAACTTGTTAACCTTTCACATTCCAGAATCTAGCCTATGCAGTATATTTTCTTGAAACTTATACAGATTACGTCAAATGAATAGTACGGTAATTAGTGCGGTTATAATGGTATATGTTTCTGTTATGCTGAGTTATGCTGTATTTAAACGGATTTGAATTTCGACCTCACTTCAGTCGAGGTACGATGTATTTGTTAAAACACTGTTACAAGACCAAAAATGTATTCTTTTGAGTATATGGACAATCATGTTCAATCAACCTTCTATATTGCTCTCTAAGTAAGCAAATAAGTTTATTAATTTTCACGTGATCTGCACCATGCAGGTCAACACTACATGATAGGCTACTGTGCGGCTGTAGGCTTCCTGTAAATTGTTAATTCACAGAACAGATATTACATGCAATTACACGTAATGTGACGAATTTCTGATACGAGCATTACGATGGTTACCCGTAATCTGTGTACAACTGTAAGTAACTCGTCCTACGTCGACTTCTCGTTGTTTGCGATGATATTGTAGAAAATATGTGACACGTACGCAGTGTCTGAACAAGCGGAGCACATGAATGCACTCATCGCCAAGGCGAACCGTGATGGGAATGGTGTGATGGTAAGGCCGCCCATTTCACGACAGCGGAATGTGAAACTAGATTAGGCTTATTTTTAGGCCGCATCACATGTGCAAAAACGGGTGAACTGATCGAAATGCCGTTTAGGGGCTGAGTCATGTGGGTCCAAGGAACCACGTAGGCCTTAGCTATTAGATGAGAGTCAAGATCGGACGAATCCATTCGCAACCACGAGAGGTAACAAGTCGGCGATGCGGCCTTTTGTCAAATTACTTTGAATACTTGTTCATTTATAAGAGCTGCATTGCGTGGAAGGCGACGGGTGTGAGACGGAAGGGCCTACGGTTGAGCATTGCCTATATAGTGCCTACGCCAACCTTAATCCGGGCCTGGCTCGACACAGACTTGTCTTACAATGAGCACGTCGGAACCCATGACCAGCGGAGTGTGCGCACGGCGTTAAAATTTGTTGTTTTTGTACGTAATTTAGTTAGCGACAATATACCTATAGAACTAGTCGTCTACTACTGACTTTGTGTCTCTGTATTAGCCAACTCATGCGTACAGCTACAGCCTAGGAAACAATTTAATGGGATGTTTTTATTATACAGTTTTAGTTTATAACTACACTTACAGTAATCTAGGCAATTTAAATGCTACTGTAATTTATTAAATGCAAGTTTTATTCGTATGTTATGTGGGTGTATATCTTGTGTTAATTACTTCGCCTCAGGTAGGGGTACGATTTGTACAAAGTATTGCGATCACTGACATAGTGTAATTGTGTCTGTCATATAATACAGCGAATGAGCCAGAATCAGAGACAATGCGTATGTTTCGTCGAGTTCGCTAGGTGGCGGTTCCGGGGGCGAAGTCTGCCGTCTCAGACTGCATCTTGTTATGTTTTTGTTAAGACTGCGTAACAGGTATTTTATGAAAAATATGTATATTGCAGTGATATTCGACCTAAGTTTGTTAATACCTAAACGCGTTATCATCATTCGTCGTGGCATGGTTATCAATATCGTTGACATTTTAGGCCGCATCGCCTGCACGCAGTGCATAAGCCTAAAATGCGGCCGATTGCTACATGTGTGTTATGTCGCACGTAGCGTGTGTGGTCTATGCGTCTGTGTTTGTTACACGTATTTACTGTGCATAAACGGCTGAACCGATCGAGATGCCGTTCAGGGAAATGACTCTTGCCGGTCCAAGGAACCATGTATTAGATATAAGATGTCAAGAACTGACAAGTCGGCGATGCGATCTTTACCAAATTACTTTGAACATTGGTTAACTGGTTCCCCGACTTTCTGCACCTGTTTTGGAACAGAACCTGTCGGGATAACTGTCCCCTCCCCATCTGAGCTTTGACGATTGTCTGGAGGATAAGAGGGAAGATAATTAGAATTGCTTTGTGCTGTGTTATGTACGACAGTTGTGCACAATGATATGCACAGATGTAAGCAGCTCTTACATTTTTGCATGTTAGGTTTAGATTTCTTTTTGTGTGTTTATTTAGGTTTTGTTTGATCTTTGTGGGTTGGATGTCCTTCCTGTCAGCTAACCAACAGTGTCAAAGCACTGAAGGAACACAATACTGTCAAAATGGCACGCTTCGTGTATTGTTGTTGTAGTATGAAGAAGAATCGTTTTCAGAAATATCGCCGTGAGTATTTGTTGTTGTTTGCGTGTTTCGAAGTAACTGTTGAAATTGAGTACTGTAATACAAACTCTATGAAGTAACTGTAACATCATCACGGTGCGAACACAAATACTGAATAATTTCCTCAATTTTGATTGCAATTTTCATTTTTGCCACGCATCACAAATGCATAGCGCGGTATAAGCTGACAAGAAGTGTCTGTGAGTCTGTCCATCATGTTCGTGTATTGTATTGAAGCGGTAGAACCGACAGTCACACAAGCAACGGATGGCAGTCGAGGAATTCCACGCATGTCACACCAAATATGGAACAGATATCTTTGTGGGATCCCCTTATGTTAGATGTGTGTGGAAAAGTAGCAATCTCACACAAAGATACGGTTCGTACAAGAAAAGTTTGTGCAAAATACCAAGAGGACTGACGTACTTAGCCTACATTTAACGGCATCATTTCTAATGACCGTTGGACAGTAAATTTTGGAACATTCTTGTCATCATTGAAATGTATAAAGCTACGCATTTCAAATTTATTACGTAGATTGACAATGGCAAGTGGATGGTAAACTGTCCCAAAATTGGTGTGATTAGAGTCACGTGACGCGTTTGAACACATCCTTTTTTGGAACAGGTGAATGTATGCATATCACATTTGGTATACAGATTGACAATGACAAGTACTACCAAAGATGGTAAATTATCCGTAAGACATGAAACGTTTGTGGTACCTTCGTCTACTGGGTGATTGACACGGATTTCCAAACTTGGTGTTCTTTCCAGTGAGTCAATCACTGAGTAGACACCAGCACACTAAACCGCATCAAAGGTAATATACAGAAACTGGCATAGCTGGAAATATACTGACATTATCCACTGTTAACTGCCTATCACCAGATGTATGCCGCGGAAATATTCCGTGAAGCTGAAATGCCGGTACCGCCTTGCAGTGAGTTGGTAACCTTAATCATTTTCCTCTGAAACCTGTATAAGTCAATAGTAGCGTGCTGTCATGAACGGCATCCGGACAGAATCACTACCATCCTACAGGTGAGTGAGCGCGTCCAATTGATCGAATGGGGCGGTGCGTCATGGTAACAGTGACAGGCATCTTAACATCTTTCGTGTTTCGATTCTTCACTGCTGCAATGCTGTATACAGTAATTGCAGAGTTGTACGACTCTGGTCTTAGCCTCAAGTCGGACTGAGTCTCGTTTCTTTGCAGACTTGGACTTCAAATTCTCCCTCCGTAGTTTTAGTTCTTCCACTGACTGCTTTCGCGGACTATCACCCGGTTTTTGTTTTTAGTTTTTTTCTTATTTTTTCGTTTTGGTCCGTCCGCTACATTAAGCTGGCCCTCCCGTCAGCTTCTGAGCGCACCGTGCGCACGTAAATATACCGTATCGTATCGTATCGTATATTCGCATTGGACTTGGACTTGAACTTTGAGGACTTGATTGTGATTCTACCGGAAATTTGATCGGTATAGTGTGGTCAGATAATGATTGCAGTAATAGGCATACAGTAAAACCTAAGTTGCCTGTTTGTTGCTTACTTGCAGAACGATGGACTTGGACTTGAGATGTGAGGATTTGGACTTGGACTTGAACTGGGAGGACTGACTACAAGTCCGTGTAATTGTAACGAATATGAATGAACGTTGTGCTGACAGCTACAAAGCATCGTACTTCCGACAGCTGTATGTCGTCATGTGGAGATGTCTGCTGAACAACATGCGAGAACCAGGCATATTCCGTACGAAATTCATACAAGTTACAGTAAGATATGTCAGTCACTGAAGATATTTGCTTTTTATCGGCGGACACTAATAAGTGAGGACTTGTTACTGTATTCCGGTTATAATTTTACCCGCGCGATGCTATGCTAGCGCGGTATATGCTATGGCCCTGATATGTCGGTCAAAAGTCGGAGTGCTACCAGTAAGGCTAAACGGCTCGAGCTGTCTTTGGCATAGAAGCTACCGTCGACTTATCCTACATTGTTTCGGAAGGGCATTCGAAGGAGTCTACAAAATTAAGGTTACTTAATTCTCTCTGGAACTTTGTTCAAAACTGTGAACTTAGCTGATTTTTGGCGACCGTGGTTTCATACCACTGGTACAGTATGTATACCACGGACGCTCATGGCACTGTGATGACAGAAAATGAATGCGTGGGAATTTACCATAAAATAATCACCAGTTTACGCAAACTGATGGTCTAGACGGCCACAGTATATGTAAATCCCAATTTACAGCGTCGCTAATGACATCACGTAACGTAAACCATAACGTAACATGTACTATTATTGTATTGATCCATATTTCGTATATATCATACGCAGAGAAATGTTATTACGGTACAAAGCAACAAAATGTGGTCAGTAACAAGTCTCAGCTGTTAAGCCACTTGGTAATAGTCAGAAATGCTAAAAACATTTCGTAAGAATCGTGCAAAGGATGTGCTCGCCTTGGCATTTATATTCCCAAACTTATTAAAATTTATAACTTGGGTCCCGATGGGGGTGAAATCTCACCTCATCGGTGCAATGTGTCGCCTCTTCGGGTCGAAAACCCGAAATTCGAAATCTGTTGATTGTGCAGTTTTTCATTAATCAAATAAACGAAGATTATTATTATTATGTGTAATCTAAATAACGTGCGGGAAATTCTGACGGTAATAACAAAAAGAACTAAGAACAAAAACCGATTAGTTCAGATTCAGAAGATCCGGTCCCAGCTGTAGTGATGAAGGCAGTCCTGAAAGAGAAAGAGAGTTTATGGCGGGAAGGATTTGTGAAAGAGGTTGGTTTTAAGCCACGAGTGAAAGAGTGGGGGAGTGATAGAAGGCGAGAGTGGTGAATCAAGAGAGAAGGATGCTGTGACTGATGCGAAAGGGTGTCAGCGATAGACTGGTTAAAGGCTGACGGAAAGAAACTGGGAATTGATTCCAGAGAAAAGATGAAGCATATTGAAAGGAACGATATCTCTCTTTCGTAATGAGCATTATAAAACTAGTCTACAAAACGTAGGCGCTGGCGTTAACTGTGGCCAAAAAGATACACACCCAACCTGAAAAGTATTTTGTTTTACAGTTCAACTTTAAAAAATACATAGTTGGATTGGCATCATCGATGTTCAGCAAACGCTATGATACTATGTTTTTAAACGAATATCGTTAGCTGAATGTTTACACAAGTACCGCGTTCATCAATGTCATAATATATACAAGAAAATATCTTTAAACTTATGCAGCCTGCAACTAGAGATAAGTTGTTTAACGTAAGTTGATTGGAAAGTGGTTAAATACGGTGCAGTTCATCGGTTTCTTGATTGGCTTGATATACTGGCGTCAACCCCTGAATCAGCTCAGCGTCAACAACATCAACGGATCTCTGTACATGATGTTGACGCAGATGACGTTCGGCTTCGTCTTCAACGTCATCATGGTCAGCTAGACTGTTTCTGTTTGAACGTCATCAACTGTTTGCACTAGAACAAATTAACGACAAACAATGTTGTCTACAGTGATACGAAGAAGAAGAAGACCCAGCTAAGCCAGCATACGGTACGACGGAGGTCTGCCGGATGGCCGGCTTATAGTTAACATCCTCCTGCGCCTTCGACTAGATCAGTATGCCGTCGCCTGGCACTGGTAGTAGTGGTAGTATGGCCTGCTATTACACAGAACTCGGCGTTTCTTTTCTAGCAGTGGCCGAAGTCATCGTCAGTACTCATTGTGCCTACCACGGAGATCAGGTTGAGTTGGCCTGGATCGCTGGTTACATACCGAGGTGGTTTGACCGTCCGAAGATGGTAAACCATCCCAGTACTAACCGGGATCGCGACGTTGAGTAACTTCTATCACTAAGCCAAGCCGTCGTCTATAGTGATAGGCTGTAACATTCACGCTCACTCGTAGCATTTTACAGTTTTTACTCCGCCTCTGCGGTAGGGGTGCGAAATAATGAGATCAGCGTGTCTGCATGTCTGTCTGTTTTTCTATTTGTCTGCATGTCCACTGGCATATCGCAGAAAGACACGTCGAAATTTTACCAAATGTTCTGCACGTGTTAACCATGGCCGCGTCTCGGTCCTCTCTGACGAAAATGCAATACGTTATGTACTTCAGGTTTTGTGGATGACGTCATATTTCACATAATTAAGCAAATGTAGCCAAATTAAAAGACGACGCGTATGTTTCGTCCAGTTCGCCAGGTGGCGGCACCGGGGAGAAGTCGGCCGTCTCCGACTGCATCTTTTTTAAATCTGCATAAACATGTTAAACTTATTATTACTACATATTAGCAGACCTTGTATGAGAAATATTTGACTGTATGAGCCTAAATTTTCAGCGGTTGATAAATTTTATAAGCCAGGAGTTTTGTTGATGCGTCGCAGACCATCCCGGCAGAGTTTCCAGTGTTTATGCGCGAACATCATAACGGCATGTATCGGTGTGACGTCTACTTTATCTGCAAGACAATGGCCGATGTTAGTGCTTCTCGTGTTGTCTTTTCTAACTCTATGAATTAAGGGCGTTGGATATTTTCGCCGATATTTTAGCACTTTGCTTGAACAAAGTAAACAAAAGTTCGACAGTTTTATCTCTTTACTTGAAGCAAGCAAACTCAATGTGTGGACTATTGACTATTGCAATGTACATTACTGTCTGAGTTTTATGTCATTTGTGTTCGTTATAAATATTTTAAATATAATTTATATTCCTCGTCAGATAATTTAAATATTTCCTTAGAGCACAGTTATATGCCATTACGGACTTACGGTGATTGTTTGATTGTTTCGCCCCCTCGGTAGTGGTGTGAAGTATTGCGTTCAGCGTGTCTCTTATGTGCATGTAGGCCTATGCTTGTCTGTCTGTCTGTCTGTCTGTTTGTCGGTCTGTCCGATGTCATATCTCAAACGTATCACGTCCAAATTTCACCAAATTTTCTTTACATGATACCTGTGGCTGGCAGTTGCTCGGTTCTTCTCTAACGGTAATGTTATGTACATCCGGTTTTGTGATTACGTCACGTTTTCATATAATGGAGCGAATGGGCCACAATCAGACGACGTGTACGTTTCGTCCAATTCGCCAGGTGGCGGCACCGGAGGCGAAATCTGCAGAGTCTGCCGTTTACAATTGCATCTTTTTTGATTTTCACTTCGCTCCCGACAGAGGCGCGAAGTATTGCCATCAGCGTGTCTGTTTGTATGTTTTTTAGGTCTGTATGTTTGTGTGTCCGCTCACAAATATCAGAAACCACCTGTCCAAATTTTACAAAATTTTCTGTACTTGTTATCTGGTACCGTGGCTCAGTCCTCCTCTAACGAAATGCAACACGTTGTGTACTTCAGCTTTGTGAATGACGTCATATTTTCACATAATTTGGCCAATGGGGCAGAATCAAAGACAGTCTATATTAGGTTATGTTCGCCAGTTGGCGGCACCGGGACGAAGTTTGATGTCTGCGATTGCCTTGTTCTACTTGTTATTGGCCCGCCTACACATAGTGTAGGGGACCAGTATTGTTTTGCTCTCTGGCGTCTGTTGTCGTCTGTCGTAGTGTGTAACACTCTACGGCGCTATAATTAGACTAGAAACGGCTTCATCCGCTCAGGCCAGGCGATGACGTCATGCCGCCTCCAGTCAAATTGTAGCTCCATGGCAACACTGCACGGCGGGCCAGTAGAGTTTCGTTTCGTTAGGGCGACACCTTGTTACTGGTCCACCTACACATAGTGTAGGAGGGCCAGACTAGTGATGATCTCTGTCGTAGTCGTGTGTGGTCGTCTGTAAAACTTCACGGCGGTGCATATGCAACGTAACTCACCAGAGGCAACACGTTACGGCGGGCCAGTAGTTTTACGTCCCGTTAGGGTGACACTGTTATATTCGCGGATCTGTGGTTTTGGCCTTCTGGGAGCTTGATGATGCTACTACATTCGTCCGAGATGAACATTCCACAACTCGTCGCCTACAACTTCGGTGTCACTGCAGATTGGGTTTGAATTTTTTTGCTGCCTGACGTCATCGCTCGCCGTTTTTAAGTGATAGCAGAAAACATCAATCATCAGCCGCTCAGTCAATGCCTGACTATTAACCTGCTTCATATTGTTCTGTTTACTTTTCGTTGTGCCACCGATGTTTTGTGAGACTACATGACACTTTAATATTCGTTTACAATAATAATAATAATAATAATAAATAAATAAATAAATAATCTGCGCTTCTACTTGCTGGACTGTGTTGTAGTGTTCTCAGTTTCTCATTCTACCCACCGTGTTTACAATCATCGTGTACTTCTGCGTTGGTGAGTTTCTTCACTATACTGTACTAGTGTGTCAATGTTCGTATGTCCGACCTAAACATATTTTACCAGTGCCAAACGTTTTAGTCAAACCGGCCTAACACCACGGCGAAACTGGTCGGTTAATCGAAAACAGAAAGCAGAACTCAACTAGGCATTAACGTTGTCCGTTGAGTGACAGGAAAGACGTCTAGCCTATAAATGTTGTTTCAATAATTATTATCGACACAAATTCTGTTTTGAGGGACCCTGCTCAACTTGGACTAACTCGGACAAACAAGGTAAATTTAAAAAACTGAAAGTTGCAGTAGTAACAGCGGTAGCAGTCCACTTACTACGAGCGGGCCATAGCATCCTCCTTCTGTAATTGTCGAATCAGACGGTCTGTTTCCACATTTCCACAACCACTGTGTCAAAGTGATCTGCCTCTAGGTCTTACACCCTTCACCTTTTAAACCATGCATTTTCACCCAACAATTCTCGTCCTTTCTTGAAACATGTTTGTACCACATGCTATGTGCCACAAGTAGACTATTTGAGGTACCTACGTTGTGTTATGAGACGTTGCTTTCACTTTGGATAATTTGTGTATCGCAGTTTTTTTTAATTTTTTATTGTGTGCTATTGTACGAGCTTCATTATAAAATAAATGTTTCGCAGTAATACTGTCATTATATCAATAAGATACTAGCATGAAAACATTTGTTGGGACTGTAATTACTTTTATTATAAAATAGTAACATTAAACATTGGTCAGATTCATTGTTTCGGGTAAATAAAAATTTCTGAAGTAGCTTGTTAAATGCGATTGATATTTATTTTGCTAGGATTATATCCAACTGCTGAGGCATTCTTCATTTGCCTTGCTGTTAATCTTCTCACTTGCAACGCTGCCATTTCGTTCGGTAAGACGAAGAGCAATTTTTCTCAGTTTTCGCTTGTTAAAATGATTACTATACTTATGAGCAATTCGTCATAAATTTAGATATATGTTTACATAGAGTGGGCCAAAAGTTTAGTCTTCTTAATAACTTCCAAGTTGTTAATTACTTTCAAAAGCAATTAGCGTTTGTAGTGATAAAGTGTATTAAAACAGCATTCCGTTATGTAAAAAAACGACACAGTTATTTAGCTTCAGGCAACTCTGAAGACTAAGCTTAGATATTGAATATCTTTATTCACGAGGAAAATCCGGTAGCAACAAAATGAAAAGGAAAAAAGATAAAATATAACAAACGTAACTAAATAGAAATAAATACACAGACACATTACAAATATGAACAAAATATATCTTAACTATAGGTTACAACTAGATCGCACAAATACCAAAGTAGCGATGCAGATTTTTATGGTCAGCAAATTTGTACGATGCCTCTTATAAGTGATAGTACGAGAGTAGTATGAGGTGAGAAACAAGACTGAAAGAACTGAAAGACATTGTTGTTTTTTTGTAATAATTTTTCTGTAGGTTACTTGCTATCATGTGCTACCATTAACGTGAACCTGGCTCTGGCTATCGGTCCACTCATCGTCGTTCCATTTTCCACAATCGGTGGATTCTTCGTTAACCCCGAGTAAGTAGAACTTTCAAGATAACAACATTCTTGTTAGTAGGCCTACTAGCAGGTCCTCATTATTTATCCATCTTATTTGGTGTGGATATATGTGTTCAAAATCTTACTCTCTTGTGAGTATCATTGTGTTATTGTATAATATCCATATGGATAGGGAGTGTGTGAATGTTTTGTGGTGTCTAACTTAGGTAGTTAATCAAGTAATCAACACGGGATCGTTCAGTAGGAATTTGAGAATGATGAGAGTAGAACTCCCTGTTGCTACTACTACTTCGATGGCTAGCTTAAGACTGACTGAGGTCGGCGGCGCAATCGTGTTGCGTCGCCTCATTTGGGCTAAGCCACGTTCGTTGGCTAAGACTGAGTAAGGCAAAAGATAGTCTAAGGCGGTGCTAGTCATTATTAAGTAACGTCGCGGTCCGCCTATACGACACCCCATCTTTGCTGAACAAGGTACCCCAAAATTTACCTACTAGACAAGAATATAAAAGAATGAGGGGTGTTATGCGTTTATGCAATTTTGGTATATAAGCTAATCTACAACATAAAACTATCTATTACCCAAGCAAGACACACACCACAGTATGAAGAAAATCTGAGTGCAATTTAACCTAGAAAAATTCAAGATCGTACTGAAATTCACTATTGCGTTGGTTCAAGACCAACTCCGTGAATTAACGAATCGGCTAGATAACTCGAAAGCATCTAGCGTGGAAGTATTCTTGGAAACTGGAAGTAGAGGTTATTCATGGTGCCAATATGTTATTTATTCTGCTATGTATATAGATGTGGGCATAGACATACCGATATGATACGATATATAGTAACTGTAAACACAACGGGTAGAATGTAAAACTGATAAATATACACTGTGGTGTGGTGTTCACAGGTCTATACCAGACTTTCTCATTTGGCTGAAGTATATTTCGTGGTTTACATACGGAAATGAGATTCTGGTTGTCAATCAGTGGCAGCACGTCACCAATATATGTAAGTTTCTTATAAGTGATTTACATCAGTGGATGAAATACACCGTGTCCGGAAAAAAGGTACCACTATATCACTTTGTCTCTAACTTTGCCAAATACTGACCGATTTTCAAAATTCTCCACAGGGCCGCATTAAGGCTAGTACGGACCCGGGTGCTGTGCCAAATGCGGGCCCCTTGGCTGCTTTAAGAGTTCAAATCGGTCAAAAAATTATTATTTAATAATAAATGAAAATTGACATTTGGGTCATTGGGTGGTGGAAGCTTTCGACATTTAAGTCTCAAGTGTCGAAAGCTACCACCACCCAAATAAGTCTTTTAGTAAAAAGTTTTTTAGAGAAAAAAACAGATAAGGCTGACTTTTCGTGCACTAAAGAATTCAAGCCTTGGCTGATAGTGGCCGGAGCCATTATTCGCATAAATTTTTTAATGCTTGCCGCGAGTAGGCTGAAAAGTTTGACATGCTTGCGTACGCAGCTGTTTTGAGTAAAATTGAACACAAAATACTGACTGGCTTTTGTGTAGTTGGTTTTACCAAATCACCAGCAGGATGTGTTTAATGCTATGGTAACGAGTTAACTGATTTCTGCTTCCAGTTTACTTCGGCTGCGTATAGCGTTAGTAATCACAGTGTAGCACGGTAGTGCTTACACTGTTGTAAGGGCGACCAGCTATTCCTATGGAGAAGGGCAAAATTGGGGGTATCAGAACTCCGAAACCCCTGAACCGATTGTCACAAAAT
>Ga0209780_1002298_pt1 | contig 13478 bp, 6 predicted proteins | sample WorMetexBAHAMAS2_FD_187384 | JGI IMG/M metagenome (GOLD analysis project Ga0209780, IMG submission 187384) | Marine gutless worms symbiont microbial communities from Max Planck institute for Marine Microbiology, Germany - Inanidrilus exumae... | ecosystem: Host-associated > Annelida > Digestive... | reverse complement strand
GTATCGTACACAGCCAACTGTGAACTTTCCATTGATAATAACATAGGCTATACATATACCCTATTATAGTTCCGATCAATCGTTCAAATTGTCGATTCCTGTTGTAGTTTATTTTGCGACTAATGTCAATTATAGTTACTGTAGTCACAATTACAATAACGCTAAATTGAATTATGTCCGACTTTACGGTAAATGTGTAATTTTAAGGGGAATGGCTGCTCCGTAGCGAAATTAGACATGGTGTCACGTGACTGCGTTGTCGATACAATGAATATGTAATCTAAGTCGCGTTGACTCGGCGAAATAATGCAATATAAGGGCCATTTCTCTGTTCAAGGTCATTCCATGTCACCGATTTTGGTAAAAATCGAAAGCTCATATACGACTTCCTATTAGTGATTAATACTAACTGACCTCCTATCTTGCACCATTTCGGAGATACACCATTCCAAATGTCAAAAATCGCTATATTTGGCTACCCCTCTTGCATTTAAACGTCTGACGGAGGGGTTCCCATTGGACGATCTTCGTAAAATTTTCCGTGAATGTCAATTGATTGTCAAGGTACCGAATGGCGTGTAAACATTGCCGAAAATGTTAACCGGCTGAGTAGGGCGCACGAACATTACAGACAGGCGACAGTCAGACGACAGACAGACGACAGACGGACAGGCGATAGCGAACGTGAACGTGAGTTCAAGTTCACTAAATATGGAAACTAGACATCCGTATGGGGGACCATTTGGCATCTGTAAGGATTGCGGAGTTATGACAGCCTGAAGTCGCAAGACCTGGAAATGTTTTAGCAATTTTTGCGTTTTATGGAAAAAACGACCCCCCTATTGGTAAAATTTTCAAAATTCTGTTCCAAACGTTTACATAGCGACACCGATTGACGTTGTTGTGTTGAAATGTCGTAAAATTTGTCCGACAGGAAATCGATTAAATCGTGCGTTATTTACCTCACACAATAATAAACACAAATTCGGCTCCCTCTCAAACTGTCGGTACTGCACTGATCGCGCCCAAAATCTGCCAGGACCAGTCCTCAACATTTGGCTCACAATTCTCCAAATTTCATCCAAATCGGTTCACTTTCGGCGGAGTTATTGCCGAAGGCGTGAAGGCCGTTCTTTTGGCCCATAAAGTATTTGCAATATTCGCTCGACCTTCGGGCGAATAAAAATACCAGGATTTTATGTAATGATCTCATTATGTTACCATCTGTCAGTTTTTAGAAAAGACTGCGTAATGCAAATTTAAATAGTTTCTTAGCGATAAAAGAATGATTCGTGGAATGTGTTCGCCTACTGTCATTGCTTTTGGAACAAATTCCCTGGAATTTTGAACATTTTCCAAAATTTTCCTTTTTCTGGATTCGATATTTCAGCATTACTTAAAACTCGTCTTTTTTCGAAGTTACACTTACTTTTGAATAATTTGAGTAAAGAGCAAAACACTGAACACAAGCAGTAGGCCTATGTTCATTACTGTGACTACCAATTACCATACAACAGACAACAATATTACAGAGTGAGAGAAATCTGTTAAGCCCGCGACACATATGCAGGCCGACACGCCCGCCGACACTGTCCGCCGACACTGTCGGGCGACAATTTTGACGTCCGACATTGACGAACGACAATGTTGGCCCGTGTGTCGCGGGATACAGCCGACATTGTCGGCCATCAATGTCGGACGTCAAAAATGACATTCGATACGGCCCAACAGTGTCAGCCGTCAACGTTGACCCACACTGCAGCTTGGAGCTGATACTATTGTCTGTTAAGCCCCGTCCACATCAGCAACAATGTCGAAGCAACATTCGACTTTGTTGCCAAAAATGGCAACAATGTCAAAACATTGTCAGAACATGTTAAATTTGTTTCAACTTTGTCGAAAGAATCGGTCGATTTGTAGCATTCGACAATGTTCCTTCGACATTGTTGCTGGTGTGGACGGGGCTTTAGCGTAGGCTTTGTCTTGTGACGATGCGCTTTATAAATTGACATTCACATTACATTGCATGCAGATCGTATCGTAACCATAGATCACTGTGACGTCACTTAACCTATCTATAGCTAGAACTGTGGTACTTGCACTGTGCTTGCCAGTTGTGCACTTGCCGACATGACTTTCGTTCTGCAAACATTTGCACTAACCGTTCCTTACTTATTTGGATGTACCTAATTCAAATTCTTCGACCACAATAGTACCTATACTGCAAACCACAGCAGCGTCGTGCTACAGTCCAACAAATATTTATATGTCTGACAACGGCGAAGATGATGACGATGACAGATAGTCATCATACCCGACGCCATTTTTTCTGGAGAGAAAATGTGTATTTCTGAACAAACTGATCTATCCTGCAGCCAGAACATTAGATGTATCAACCTCAAGCGTTCCAGGTTCAGTCAGTGTGGAATTGTTTTAAAGTTAAATCGTGCACGCATGTTCGACAAAGTGACTGTTGTGTAAATTAATTTTCCGAAATGCAGTAACTTTGGTATAGTGGTATACGTAGCATATCTGATTTCTGACAAACTACTACTGGTTATTTTTTAGAACTGAGTCAAAGGTCTAGATATTTTTGCATAGTAAGGTACTGGAATTTTTCTATAGATGCAGAGTGTTTGTGATACTTGATGTACTTGAAAATGATAAAAATGTACTTTTACTCGTACTTGTACTTGGTGGTATGTTTCTTGCAACGACATTAATAATAGCGTGTCCGAAACTACCATCAGCAGTCCAAAACGAACGGCAAAATTAAACTACACGCATCTGCAATCGAGAACATATTTTTCGTTTACACAATGACAATTTTGTATCCTGTTTTTGCGCACGACAGCAACAAACACAACTACAGATGTGCCTAAGATCTACAAACATGCAGTTACAATGAGGTACAACAAAAACCGAAACGAAATAAACTCAGCACGACAGTGATCCTCTTAATTTGAATTAGACATCGATGTTATGTACAATTAACTCACACATACACACATAAACAGTATACATAATACCGTATTACGACGTACAAATACATTCATATTGTATTGCTCCATGCTATCTACAGATTAAGTTAAATAATTAGGCTTACATCAATTATTTCCCGTAGAATGTGACATACGTGTATTATACGCTAAAACGGCATAAAACGGGCATCGTTCATTCGCCACTTGTGTTGAATGTTGTAGGTTAATCAACTACGATATTAGGTTCTCGAAAACGCAGAAAATTGCGTCTTTTCAATTAAACACTGAATGTTGCTCTGCCAACAGACACACAAAACACATTTATATTATCACTTGGTCACAGCCGAATCACCCTTCATTCGCACAAAAATTCGACCGTAATCATCAAACAAAACCTAGGAACGGAGTGTAGCATGCTACCGTCTGTTACCACACACTATTCGTTTACCAAGTCTTTCACGACGTCGGTTGCTGTGTCAAAAGTGAGAGTTGTTCTAAGTTGTCGAACCTGAGTCCCAAGAACGGCCTCTGACCAAAGTGGGGTGGACATGTCAACCCGTGTCGATGCCCCTGCTATCACGTCTTGCAGTTTCCGTTATGGTGTATCGATCTTTCGGGCCGTAAACAGCGTTGAAGTTTCATCACCAGCCTCAGTTACCTTTGGACAAAACTGACTGGACTGCCTCAAAGGCGCGGCGAGCCTGGCGTTCACCAGGGCACAATAAAAGGCCGCGGCGTATGACAGTCGACAGTCAGACATGACAACACACGAAAATGACAACTCGTAGGTCTATAATAGCAGACCAACAAAGCGAAATGAACCAAGCGGTCCGATTTAGCTATGCGATTATTGTAGCAGTAAGCTTACTCAGAACTGCAGTGATGATAGAATATCCAGAGACGTAACTCTATGCAGGACTGAAAAGTGGGGGCTAAACTTTCCACAGGATGGACCCAAAATGACCTTATAATTGCGTCCATCCAGGCGTCGATCTACGCTAATTACTGCGTCACGTGAAACAGTTGACAAGTGACTGAAGGCTGAAGCGTGACCCTTCTGAATCATCTACAAAGCACAAAATTTTTCAACAACGTAAAACGCCCTCTTTGTGCTTGGAAAGCAAGAACTCGATGCACTGAAGCTGCGAAACGAATTCATTTGGGTCAAAGCCCCGGAACATTTGCGATGTACTAAAGGTACTATTTGAATTTGATCCCCAGTGTCCAGACAGTAATTTTAATACACTGACGAGAGCAGAATAGGTAGTGACGACATCGATACGAATTGACACTGAGGTAGAAAACAACGCACAGTACGACGATGAAACAACATCGACAATTAGTCACGACTCACGAAAAATCAATAAAACTGCGATACAAGGCCAGATAATAAGAAAAATATATAACGAAAACGAGTTGTATCCTGCTTACATATAAGTTGTACTAAATGTCTGACGTTAATTGGTCCAAAATATAGCATGAGAAATATAAAACAAACGAGAAATAAAGCGGCTGTTATCACGTAAAGCAGCAACCCTATCAGGCCTATATATTTCGTACATGTACTATTTGTACTTCACCGTTCTCTCTCTGTAATGAGCTTTCGATAAAATACATTATAACTTGCTGCGACAACAACAGCTTTCCAAACTATACCAAATTACGCCACGACGGCATGCAAATGATACATTTTGATTACAGACTGATACTGCAAATTATTCAAAGACAATTTGTCCCCAAGAAGCCGACAAATGTGGTCCTTTCAGTTATGTCACACAAAAACACAGTTACACAACAGGATGTTCTTTAAAACAAACTGAAATAGACGGCTTGCAGTGGATCTGGGGACTCACTGCAATGTAGGCCCGTGTGCTAAAGTTGGTATGAATTCTGTAAAGTTATCTCGTGTTTAATTACTGAAAATGTTGCTAAAACGTTTAAACAATAGTTATCGTTGAAACGATTAAACGTTTAAACCCGTGAATCCCTGGTCGAATCGACTAAATTTGGTAGACAGGTTGACAGTAGGAAGTCCTAGCCCACGGATGACAAAACATCCCCGAAAGGGACGTGGTCAGGACACGTGAACCGTACGTAAGTGATCAGATTTTGTACACGAGTAGGCAATGTCAAGTTCCGACATATGGCCGACAAATCATCCTTAAAAGGGGCGTGATCAGGATCGCGTGTCGCGCGGTCCCTCTGCAGTATCAGAGCTTCTTGTTCGCACTTGGTATACGCCGTGAAATAGCCTGCACACTATAGGCGACTTTTTTCACAGTCAAATACAAGTTTTCTTCTGAAGTATCATCTTCCTAAACTGAGATGCAAACGCATGCCGTTGCGATATGGCTACCATGCGTACGAAAACACTGTGCAGGTGGGCTTTAACAAAAAAACACCTATAAAGCATTGCAGCAACTGTAGCGCGGCTGCCGACTGCAGTAGCCTAACTGTATTCGGTGCATGCGTGAAAAGGTGTAAATTGTGCCCTGAGAGATCAACAGTAATATACAGGCAACTACGACAATCTACTTAAAGCCTGGTCACACAACACACTCGGATTTGTCAAATCGGTACCGACTGCCGAGCATAAAGTGTACACGACCCGTTATGTTAGTTCATATCTATAGCTACAGGGTATACGACATACGTAACAGCAATATTTACAGTCTTAGTCTGGAATGGCCGACTATTCACGCTATTATGTCTGACTTCAACTGCAATAGAAAATATTTACCTATAAAAATCTCTTTAGTTTGGTTGTCATATCATTTAAAGGAATCTTACTGTGCACCTTTTTTCACAATTTAGCATAATTTGTGCTGAAATATGCGCGCACATAAAGCGAAGTGTGAAAAGACAGGCGAAAAACAATAATAATAATAGCTTGATCGTAATGATGCCGCTGGAATTTGAGCATCGTGCTACAATTGCTCTGTGCATTAGCACAGACTAGAATAGCAAGTCCAGCCGTTAGTACAGGTTGACCAGAATAACTGTTTGCGGTTGCCGGGTAGGCCTACTATTTGACACGCAAGCGCAACAACAGCAATCGTTCTACACAATAAATGTTAGGTAATCTAACGGAAACCGAAATTTAAGCTTATTCCGGCAGTGACAGTAAAAAGGAATCAAGCAAATAAGCCATCAATATATTTATATGCTCGTAAATTAATGAATCGACCGTAGAAAAAATGGAATATGTACACACAGAAACGTTGTTAAATACAAAGTACAGGAATGGACAATTAACAGAGAGTTGGACGTGGGTCGGGTCAACCCACGAGTCGGGTTGGGTTGGACATAGGGCGGTCACAGTTATGAAGCACAATTTTCCGATAATCGGCTACCTCCAATGCGAGTTTTCATCCCCTGAGCTGACTACTGGTATTCACAAGGATGAGATTTTGAAAAATACCGAAAAAGGCGGCAAATTGTGCCGCTCTGCTGGTCGTCCAGAAAGGTTTCAGCTTCACGTGGCTTCACCTACTGACCCTTTTACAAGAGACTCTGCCCTGGACCCAGCTGGAGGCTACACCTCATACTCCCGCCATCAGCTCTGCTCCCGGCTCGCATGTCGGCCTTCCCCATTCCCCAAATTTAGTACATCTCTAGCTTTAAAATCCTATAGTAAAACATATGCGATATTACACTTTTACGTCAGTGCTAGTCGCTTAGACGTTATCATGTAGGTCAGCTACCGCAGAACGACCGCGCGACGCGCTGTCAGTTGAAATCATGTCAACTGTTGCACAACTGTACGAAAAATCAAATTCGAAAATGTATGCAATATGTAAATGACCTTGAAGGTCACTGAAGGTCATTCGAATTGCCAATATTCGATAGGCAGATAGCAACAGGTAGTAGGTCTGTACTAACAGTGTCTATTTCTTGCACCGTTTCTGAGATATCACCACATTTGTATTTGACAGGTCGTGACTTTGAGAAGTCCTTCAGCTTCACAAAACAGCTGAAATTACAAGCCATGCAAGCATTCCAATTTATGTGTGAACACATGCTGTATTTCCCGAAGTATTGGAGTTAGAAAGGTTTCAAACAGCAAAAGTGACCATCAATGTCACTCAATGTCATTGGCATTTGTGTCATTTAATAGCCCATATAGATTTCCTATTAGTCTTTCATTGCAACTACGTCTCTATCTTGTACCGTTTCGGAAATACTATCAGATTTCCTAAACTTTAAAGAGTTCAAGTGACCCTAAACACATCCACTTTCAGACTTTATCTTACGCACTTACGTTCATCAGTATCAATCTGCACACGAAATTCCAAAGATACGAATTGGGCCCAAAAATTTAAAAAGGGGTGGCGTGGTTTGTCATCCCACGACTAACACTTCACATAGCCTGACTGTATTCAGTTTGACGACTCTAGCGTCAGCCATTCCAGAGATATGATACGAGGCGCCAAATATTTAAAATGGGTCACGCGATCACGCCCCTTTTAGAGGTGGTTTTTTATCCGTGAGCTAGAACACACTAAGTTCAACCTACTACTAAATTTGAAATCTCCATCTCCACTAGTTACAAAAAATACAAAAGGCGGCGCAAAATATAGAAAATGGGGTTTTGGGTATTTACGGGGTCACTCAAAGTCACTGAAAATAGCATCATTCGATACAGAACGTATGAGTTCCTATGAGTCTTCTATGTAACTATATCCATATCTTGCATCGTTTCTCGGTTTTAACCGATTTTAACTGAATCCACCTGTACTTCCCCGTTCGGATTGAATCCAATGGAGTTTCGCCGATGCTTTGGCACCACAAAACTAGAGTCCCCGCGCTATTGTATGACATTGTCTTCGTTATCCATATGTTTAGCCGTTTCGTTATAACATTAACACCAACTGACAGACGGACACAAAGCCACAGCATATACCGCGCTAGCAGAGCGTCGCGCTGTAAAAATACGCCTCAAGTAATACTAAGGATTTTGGTCGGGTTGGGTCGAGTCCGTAGTGTTGTGGGTCGGGTCAGATCGAGAAAATAAACTGGAAAAAATAAATATGGGTGCGGGCGGGCTTGAAAATGGACCCACGGCCAACTCTGGGGTCGATATTCGCGACGCTGGACGACGGCGCGTTTACTTGGTTTTGCCGCTATCTCAGCAGCAACACAGACATTGATGACGTCATCAGTTCGCGTGTGCGCAGCGACAGTTAACTCTCATGCGCACGCACAGTTCCGTTCTACGATGCAACTCGAAACAGCCCAGGCGACTGTCAGATGTCTGAATCGTCTCGATCGAAGCAACATGCTCCCGTGCACATTTTCCTTGGTCCAGTTAATGTGGGTTAATTTCGCATTAATCCACACGACGCACTGCGAGCGCATCCGTTTACAACATTGTACACAGCTCGACAAAACGCATTCGGTTGCACACGGTATACAGTATCGGTCATAGCCGCATCTGAAGAACTACCGCAAAGACTCATTCTCTGAGCACAGATAAATGATGGCCGGATCAGCATTCAGAACTTCACACCCGCAAGGCACTCGTGTTTAAAGGGCACTAAATAATTCACATTTCAACCGGTTGTTGCACGGTCATCGTCCAACATTATTATCTAAGACTGGCTTCTTAATCGCCAATGTTTTGTCAACAACAACATAAATAAAACCTTTAGGGCAATGCGAAATTCAGATCCTATGCACAAATACAAAATATTAATAAATCTTATGCTGGAAAATACTTTTCTTGGGCTGAAAACGGCCTGACTTCAGTGTTTCAATTGCACCAATCATTAAACAATAGCATATACACGATTAACGATAGCGTACTTACAGAATACGGCCCAAGAATGCTTGCGAAGGGAACCAAACTTTGTTGACGTGTTACGTATTTCAATGTCTATAAATACGCCTTTCATACGCGTGTGAGTGGCAAGAAGCAAAATCTTCAAGGCCGTTTTGAATTCGACGTCATTGCGTTCTGACGTCATGTTGTCCGAGAGGGCGGTGCAACAGTCTATGGCGATGTCGCAAGTGTCAGGCGGCGACGACTGTTCACAGAACGACCGCACCGCGCCAGCCGCACCGTCAACGAGGCGTGTCCGACAACGCAACTCAACGAAGGACCGGAAGTAATTCAGAGTGTTCCGACTGTTGGGTCGAACACGGCCCAACGTATTCAGGGACCCCATATTTTTCAGATTCTTCTGGGCATTTTGCTGCATCATCGCCCATCGCTACACTGCAATCCAAGACCACAAAACGATGCCAAGACAGAAAAGCTAAAATGCACTAGCAGATGTTCATATTTCTGGGTTACTTAGTTGTTATTCTGGTGTGTGCAGGACACCATTAGAAATGCATCGCTTAACAGCGGAAAGTGAAAAGGAAAGGAAGTAAGGGCTACATTTGTAAATCTGGCAACGAAATCACTTTGATTGATGCCACGCAGCTGAATTAATTGACGTATTGAAGGTCATGAAAAGTAGTCCTCACTGTAGTCGTTGAGTTCAATCTCTCGTGTATCTATGTGACTACAGACGAATGATGTACATGATCTAACCAATATGCCACTCTATTAAACGCAGTAAACGCATAACTAGTACTTTTCGCACAATAAGCTTCGTTATCTTCGGAGCGTATATTAACAATATACGCTCCGAAAATACCGAAGCTGCCGCGTTGATGATGGCAGCTTTTGGCGTTAACCTGCATGGGCGTGACTACTTCCGGTTGTATATAGAGTTCAATGGTCGGACAGCGTCTAGCGTACGTATGCGGTGATGTTGTGGCGGTGGTCGGTCGACGGGGCGGTCTCAACGACCGCTGTGGCCGGCGGCGTTGCGGTGCCGGCGGCGGCGGTGTCGGCGCGGTGATGGCCCATGCCGCTCGAGATGCCGAACGTCGTGATAAAGACGTTGAGCAGCATGACGAAGTAGAGCAGGTAGGTAGCCATGTGCTGCCAGAACGACACGCGCCGGAACGTCGTCCTCTCCTGTCGGTCCTCGTGCTGCTCCTTGACGAAGAACGCGTGGTGCTGCTGCGCCTCCGACAGCTTCTGCTCGGCCTCGGCCTCTTCCTTCTCGCGCAGCGCCACGCACAGGTCCTCGCGCGCACGTGCTACCTCGTCGTCGAGGTCGACGTTGCCCGGGCTCTTCTTGGCCGCTTCCTCGACGACCTACGTCACCATCACACTCTGCCGTACTCTTATCAGCCCGTAACATGGTGGCGGCGTGGCGTAGTGGTAGCGTCGTTAGTCTAGATCAACGAAGTTAACTATACGCTGAGCCCGGTTAGTACTGGGATGGGTGACCGTCCGGGTTCGACTCCCGAGGCGGCACTTTATTTCGGTATGTAACCAACCACCCAGGTCGACTCAGCCTTCCCTCCGTGGGTCGGTAAAATGAGTACCAGCCATGCAAAGGGCGGTGATGTTTTGCGGCTGGAGAGTAAAGGCAGGCATGGTGTAATTTGCAGGTAAAACTGTGTGATCCATGTCTGAGCGCATTTAAGGCTTTGTGGTAAAACGCGCTATACAAATAGACGCATACTTTACTTTAACAATATCTCGCGATGAACTGATGCCCATCGACTTTAACATGGAGTCATGAGCACCAACCGAGAGTGTGGCAACGGATATTTCCTCCTCCACTGGCAAGGGCCACACCAAGGGTATGTATGGCCATGACACTTTCAGGTGCGCTATGTGATAGTCTAATGGCGTTGGTCACAGCAGTTACACTAAGCATTGTCTACATAAACCTCAGTATTTGCACGTGCTAATACACGGTGAGTCAAAAAAACAATACACTTGACTTCTGATAATAACTTCGGCAAATGTAGATCGATTTTCAAAATTTTTTCACTGACAAATTTCAAATGAAACTTTACATTTCAAATTTAATGTAGCCATTAGGCCTACAGTGTCTTCCATCTCACTTTAACTGTGTTGCTACAGCTACATTATCTTGCGAAATTCAAAAATCTAAAGTAACCGCTGAACATTTACTCATACCATCAAAATTAACCAGTTTTAATTGAAACTCAACAAAACTTGAGAACATTTAAATGACAAACGCTACAAAAAATCACAGTGATGATTCCTTTTTTATGCAATATGTGTAGCACAGAATGTAGATAACACAGGAACGTTGGGAATATGATTTGACGACAAACTCCGTGAAGTTTATGCAACAAACGACTTCAACATTGTCAGAAGGTGAAATAGTGTTTGTAACTAATACCTACTGCAGTGCGCCTACCTGATAAATAGCGCGAAAGTTAAAACAAGTGCTAAAAATCCATCTCAAATACAAAAACAAGCTCGCAGACTTTACCAGGTCGACTCAGCGCCTTCTACCCTCCGTGGTTTCAGGTTTCACAAGGTAGCGTAGAAACATATTTGAGGTAAGGTGGAGAAAGTTTATGACGTTGTGTACAAAATTTACTTAGGAATCTGTCAGTGAAAGAATTTTTATAAATCGGTTTACATTTGCCGAAGTTATGATCAAAAGTTAACTTGGTTAAGTGTACTGGTTTTTACCGCGCGACGCTAAGCTAGCGCAGTACCTGCTGTCCTCGTAAGTCAGCCCGTCTGTCCGTCTGTCACACGCCGGTATTGTACCATAACGACCAAATGTAGGATCACAACAACGCCATACGATAGATAGCCCAGGGACTCTAGTTTTCTGACGCCAAAGATCTCTGCGAAATTCCAAAGGGGTCAGTGGGTCACCCCCAACAAAGGCGCCAAATAGAGGTAGGGCAGGTTAATATCGGCGATTTTCGACCAATATCTCGCTATGTCTCAGAAACGGTGCAAGATAGGGACATAGGTACTTACTATAAAAGGCTAATAAGAACTCGTGCGCGCTCTATCAAATGGTGCTATTTCCAGTGACCTTGAGTGACCCCTAAGTACACCAGAAACCTATTTTTCGACATTTTCTATCGCCTTTCATATCTTCGTAGTGGGTTGAGATAGAGATTTCAAGTTTGGCGGACAGGTTGATCGTAGCAAGTGCTAACCAAGAATGACAAACCGTCCCTGAAAGGGGCGTGATCAGGTCACGTGAACCATTTAAATTTCGGGGGCATCAACCATATCTCTGAAACGGCTGAAGCTATAGCGATCAAATTTTGTTCACTGGTAGGCTATATCAAGTACCAGCATAAGGACGGCAAATCAGGGTCAGGATCACATGAACCATTTTAAATTTTGTGACTCCTAATGACATCTCTGGAACGGGTGAAGCTAGAGTCGTCAAATTTTGCACGGGGGTGGACAATATTAAGTCTTAATAAGAAACGTACTGTTTGCCAACACCGCCCCATACACCTAATCACCATGCTGAATTCCTTGCTCACCTTGCTCATGAGAGCTGGGATAACATCATTAGCATTGGTGAGACGCAAGCTGCATTTGATACGTTTTGTGACAAACTTTTGTCCATGCTACACTGTTTCTACCCACTGCGCATACTGTTACTGTCATTAACAAAGACCCACACTTTGTGACGCCTACTATTTAATCTTTGCTGAGAAAGCGCAATCAGCTTATGCGCAAGTCCAGAATTGCAGAGGCAGATTCGATAACTAAAAGAATAAGGGACAGCACAGCAAAAGGGGTAGCAAGAAACTGTGGGGAAAGGTAAGGTAGATAACCGAAAAGGCTAGGGCAGGAACTCATCCTATGCCTGTCATTGCTGAACAGTTTAATCAGCACTTTGCTTCCATATGCACAGACCCTCACTATTCTCCCCCACCCACGAAGGCCATGGCAAATACATTGGCGCCACACCCCCACTTTACTGAATACAGTACCTTCCGTGCCTTAGACAAAATCAAACCTACTGCAGTCGGTCTTGACAACCTCCGCTACTGGTTCCTCAAGACTGCTGCACCCTTCATCTCCTTGCGTCTCAGTTATTTGTTCAACCTTAAGTCTTTGGCAGTCTATAGTCCCGGTTCAGTGGAAGGCCAGCTCTGTCAACCCAGTGCCCACGGTTGAACAATCTCAGACTTGTGCTGACTATAGACCAATTTCAATAACCCCTATCCTGGCTAGAATCATGAAAAAAAACAAATTGTTAGATCTCTTCTCTACTCAGTTCTTGCCCATCCTGATTGCACAAACCTGTTCAAAGATCAGTTCGCATATCGCCCTACTGGCTCCACTCATATACCTTCTTCACAGTGGCGGATCCAGGCATCTGCGGACCAGGCGGTCGCCTTCCCCATTATTAGGGTTTTGCCCTGTACACTACTGGTCCGGCAGAGCCCCCAGACCCCCATTATAGGCTCGCAAACAGGCAATGTACCGGTACTGCTTCCAGTGGATGTTCTAAAGCTCATAATCTTTCAGCTTCAGGGGGGTTGCTTTGGCATTTGACTACATGAACAGGGGCTCTGCCCCTTAACCCCGCTGGGGGCTCTTCAAGAGCCGACTGGGTCGACATGCTCTCATCACCATGTTCTCGACGCGCCTTTTACCGTTACAACGGCTCTTTATCACCATTCCTA
>Ga0209780_1002297_pt1 | contig 13482 bp, 11 predicted proteins | sample WorMetexBAHAMAS2_FD_187384 | JGI IMG/M metagenome (GOLD analysis project Ga0209780, IMG submission 187384) | Marine gutless worms symbiont microbial communities from Max Planck institute for Marine Microbiology, Germany - Inanidrilus exumae... | ecosystem: Host-associated > Annelida > Digestive... | reverse complement strand
CCTGTACAGCACCAGGTGGCGTGGCGTAGTGGTAGCGTCGTTGGTCTCGATCAACGAGGTTAACTTACGCTGAGCCCGGTTAGTACTGGGATGGGTGACCGTGTCCGGGTTCGACTCCCGGAGGCGGCACTTTACTTTCGGTATGTAACCAACCACCCAGGTCGACTCAGCCTTCTACCCTCCGTGGGACGATATAATGAGTACCAGCCAAAGGGCGGTGATGCTCTGCGGCTGGGGTGTAAAGGCAGGCATGGTGTAATTTGCAGGTAAAACTGTGTGATCCATGTCTGAGCGCATTAGAGGTAGTTACGACGATACGCTATACAAATCGACGTATACTTTACATTACTTTACCAGCCGAGGTGACTCAACTATCAAATTCTCTCTCTCTCCGTCGCAATATTTTTAACAGATTTACTCCAGGCTGGACCGCGTCCCCAAAATGGAGTAGTGGGCGGAAATGCATTCAATACTCCAATCCCATTCTCATCAGGTAATTCCCGTTCCCAAGGGGCGGTGATACTCTGCGGCTGGGAAGATAACCGCAGGCCTGGCCAAAAGTAATGGCAGCCTACCGCCGGGTGGATGACTTATAGTAACTTGCGGGATGACTGCCTGTACATCAGGATCAGCTCCGGACCCAACGCTCAGTAACGAGTATGGTAAGACTTTACCTTTTACATACACGTGGTTTTGCGTTGCAGCAACTAAAGTGAGAAAACGTGAAGAAGAAAATCCTACTGGTAGATTCTTGTCTGGAACATGAGCGTGTCACGGAACAGCAAGCGATCGTGTTTCAGAAGATATTTGCAGTGGTTGGCGTTGGCCGAGACGAGCAGCGAAACACTGCAAGCTGACTCTGGCTGCTCCCTGTGCGCTGGCTCCGGCTCCGTCTCAATCACTTTCTTCTTGGTCGGCATTGCTGCATCCTGGACGGACAAGTCCGACACACTGGCGCTGTCCTTCGTCATCCTGTGTACAGTCCACACACACGCGGAACAGTTGAAGTACACGCGCTGAACACACCAACTTACCTCGGATTTAACGAAACAATCAACAGAATCAATAGCAATACGCAGCATCAGCAAGTACTTGATTACACCGGCAAAAACTGGCAGGGTACCACTATAGGTCAACTCAGCCTTGCATCCTTTCAGGTTCGCTAAATCGAGTACCTGCTACGGCTGGGGGTAAAGGCGGAATTCTCACCTCTGCCGGGTGGCAGGAAACACTTTGTGATCCCATATGGCATATGAGTTTCCCGTAGCGGTGAGGCGAAGTTGTTGCTAACTGCCATACACTGTTTACTTTACTTACCATTTCTGCATTTGTAACGCATCCGACGTCGTGCTTCTGCAGATACATTTACTTCGCAAATAGGCTTCACCAGTGCTAAGATAAAAGACGAATGTGACTCCACCACATTTAGCCAAAAAATATAAAACTGACAAAAACTGAAGAAAACTAGAAATATACAGCAATTAATGCGAAAAATTTGGAAATGTTTTCAAAGTCCACGAAAATTCTATGCTACGTCGCATCACCGACAGTCTGTGGTTGAAAGTGACTAAGAAATAAGACGAAGTGCAGTCATCATCATCATCATCATCATCACAACACAAGACAACAAAGTTCCAAGAACCGGCACAAGTCTGGGTGATCGATCATTCACTGCTGCTGGTCCACGTCTGTGGAACAATCTACCACTTCATCTCCGTGACTTTGAACTATCACTTCTTGAGTTTCGCCGGTTACTGAAAATGCATTTGTTTAGCTGATGATCCCAGCGCCAAGTGACCTATTTTAGATACAGTGCACTTTGCAAATGGACTTACTTACTTACTTGCTTCCAACACAACACAACATTTTATTAAAGCAAACGGCCAACTGGCCAATACAATGCAAATCTCTACAAAATAAGATCAAGGTTACACATTACATGTTACAAAAACAATGCACAAAATATTATATTAGAACAGAACAGAAGCCATACCAAGCTAATATGATATGAGACGATACGATACGGTAGATTTACGTGCACTCAAAAGCTGACGAGATGGCGAGCTTAATCTAGCGCATAGCATAGAAACGAAAAAATAAGGTAAAACTAAAACAAAAACCGAGTAGCTTAGAAGAAACGGTCTGTGTAATAGTCCGTGAAGGCAGTCCGGAAGTAAGAAGTGAAACTACGGGAGGTAGGATTTGTAAAACGGGTAGGCTTCAGCCGGGAGTGAAAGACAGAGGGAGTAATGAATGAGCAGAGTGGTGAATCAGAAGCGGAAGAACTGATGGGTGATGTGCAGTACAGTATACCTGTAGGACTTTAAGACGTACAAAATACACAAATATACACACAGAAAACATCAAAACACAATAGGAAGCAGTGATTCCTACGCAGCCGACTGGGTGGCGGCAGTTATCCACTTGACAGTCTTAAGACGGTCGTCCCAGTCGCCGACGTCCGTCTGTGGTCGGTCGTAGTCAATGCGGACGACGCGGCACTTGAGCTCGCGCTCGGACAGCGTCAGTGGCTTGTCGACGGCCAGTGACGCGGTCACGTCCTTGCAGCAGCCGGCCTGCAGGTGCCCGACACGCGGCGACAGCTTGACGGGCGAGTCGTCCGGCCAGACGAACCTCAGCGTCGACTGACAGTGATTGGTCATCGTGAAGCTGAGGGTACGACACTCGCCGACGTACACGTCTCCGTACCTCAGCACATTCGACTTGCCCGCTACACAACCAACGTACACACTTTAATGAATGCTCTGTTGGCAGAGGCCGCGGAGGGTAACGAAAAGTGAAGGTCAAAGTCGGATAAGCTGACAAAAAGGGGGGTCAAACGCTGCCTGTGGGCCCCGATACTAGAAAAGTGAGGGTCAACTGACCCCCTGGACCCCGTGGCTCCGCGGCCTCTGTCTGTCGGCTGCCCATCTAGCCTAGAATATCTTCGTCTATGCGCCCTGATTCTTCTAAAGACTTTGACGCTATATAAGCCATTTACTTACTTATTTACATACTTACTCTAAACGTGTGTTGTATACGTTTGTTATCGAGCTTTTATGCCACTCACAATATCCTAATGTGGAAAGTTCCCCCATATCTCCATGTAAATACCGACAAGTGTTTAAAGTAATTTCACAAAAGGCCGCATCGCCGTCTTGTCACTCCCACGCAGCAGCAAATGTATTCATTAATAGGTTCGTTACAATGGCCGGCGCATGTCCCGCTCAAAAGTGCCCCGTGTCGTAGGGGATCTCTCCCCCCATCTAATACATGGGTCCTTGAACCAACATGAGTCAGCCCCTCAAACGGTATCTCGATCAGTTCATCCGTTTTTGCACAGCTCACCCGTGTGCCCAATACACACACAGGCTCACAGACAGACACAGACAGATAGACAGACAGACTGACACGCAGACCACAATACGTGCGACATCTGTAACAACAGGCCGCATCAATGCATGCGATGCTAGCTAATAATACTGATTAATTACATTTTAATGACTGGCAGCTTAAAACAGGTAGACGCTGAAACGACAACCGGTTGCTGAGTGACGGGACGTGGCAGCGTTGCCACTACGCAGACTGAACCATTTGAGTCATCGGAACGAAATAAGTTATGTTCGTCACAACGAAGACAGACCAGGCACGTTATCGTCGACGATCGTGACTTCATCGACGTCTTCACTGAGCTGTGCCACTGACGTCACGTTGTCAATGCTGACGTCATGCTGGTATGATTCAGCGACGAGGTGTATGACGCAGTCCTCGTACTGGTTGTCAACGACGCTCAGACGCACCTCACCTTGACACTTCTTGGCCAGCGACGACTGGTAAGACACTTCAAACGTGGTCGTCTCACCAACGTCCAGAATGGTAGAAGCAACTCGCGACTTTCCGTTTGCTGCAAAGCACATCCACACGTTAACTTCGGCACTGTAGGGCCTAGGCCCACATTTCTCACTAGTGGAGGGACATACCAGAGCTCAGCTGTCGCAGACGAAGGGCGTCACAACTCTGTAAGATTATTTGCTACATGCAGCACTGTTATGGTACAGTTCATTTCATAATCTATAACATAGAGAGTAAGTCATCAGGTTGTTATTCAACTGTGGAGTAACATTCAAATCATCTGTGACAACAAAGACGCAGCCTACATATGAGTAAATCAATTAGTTTTTGTAAACAAGAAGCTCAGTTATTGCCGCGAGACCATGCAAAGCGCAACGTCTCCCGGAACCTTAACCCTAGCCATAGTCCTAACCCACATGACCGCGACTTTGTAAATGCACCAAAACAGGTAGGTACTCGGTCCAATTCGAGTCTCGATCGAAAGAAAAGGAAAGGAAGAGTATTTATATAGCGCCATTTACACTACGCATAGTCTCAAAGTGCTCAGACATGGATCACACATTTTTACCTGCAAATTGCACCATGTTTGCCTTTCCGTTGTAAGCGTTCACCAGATGGCGCCACCCCTAACTCAGTTAGCAAACATCCAATTGCAGCCTACTACTCATTTATCGACCCGAAGGGATGAAAGGCTGAGTTGGCCTGGTTGGTTGACCTATAGCGTACGGTTTGCCCACATAAATGGTCACCCGTCAGCTACAGGTCGAGCATAGGAGGGAAAAAGTTTGCCGGCCAAAGACTGACGTTCTACCGTTGTGCCACAAAACCAACCTCGGGATTGGCCGATCGAGACTCGGGAATGAGATTTCCCGGGAATTAACATCCCTACTCTGCATTACGCATTTTACCAATCATTATGCATTAACTTTCCGCATTTTTCATTTGGCATTTTACGTTACGTATTACGCAATTCTGCATGTTAGCAACAGCTGTTACAGCAGCAGACAAAAAGTTCTTCGAAATATGTTGAAGTACGACAACAAACATCACACAGGCTTGACGATGCCATTTGCTAATAATTCGACATAAACAACAATAATAAATGCCAGAATGAACATTTAACTCAACTATATAATCCAGGACGTCCGAGAACCATCTTCATCCTATTACGCTTGGCAATGCAACACAGCTGGTGCTCCACTGCCTTGAAATAATGTGCACAAAATCAGGCGGATGCGTCCGATGCGGTGTTTAGATGGTCACATGAATTTACTGTGACAATAGCGATCACGCTTGCGTCCGGAGGATGGAAAGCGTGACGCTAAAACGTGATCTGCTAGAATGTGTCTGAATCACGGTAGTGGCTGGCATGTGTATTTAACGGATATAAATTTGATTTTAAAAACGAATGACACAGAGCAACAGACCGTCAGCACTGCGCACAGTTTGACCGCCGTCGTTGAGAGAACGAAGTGAAAACACATCATCAGAATCAACCATGTCGACGTCCACCTGGAAGTATCAACAATGTACATCAGTGAAATTTCCGTTAAGTGAAACTGTAAAGCAAACGGAAATGTTTCGTAAAACGGAAACGAAATACACATGTAAATCAGACCACATAAATTGTAATAGTAGGCCTAATTGAAACTAAATTGACTTCAAAACGAAAATGGTTACATAAATGTACAAAATCAGGCATTTTCAGCGCTTTGATTTGGTGACAACATTCGATTACAATTACCGCACTAATGAGTGTTGCGTGGTGGTTTATTGGTAGGGCGTTAAACTTGCGATTTACAGGTTGCGGGTTCAATTCCTGGCCGGTTCGCTTTCACGTAACATAGGTCAACTCAGCCTTGCATCCCTCTGGGGTCGCTAAATCGAGTACCTGCTTCGGCTGGGGGTAAAGGCGAGATTCTCACCACTGCCGAGTGGCAGGTAACACTGTGTGATCTCATATGGCATGTGAGTTTCCCGTAGCCGCGTAGCGGTGAAAGCTAAGTTGATGCTAACTGCTATACACTGACACTGTTTACTTACTTTACTTTTTTAATGCGATTATGCAAGTCTTGTATATTGCCATACCGGTGTTTAGTAAGCCCATTTGTCATTCATACATTTGTGTTGTTATTATTATGAACTAAAATGACCAGAAAACAAAAACGCCTGAAACATGCGCCCATGATATCATAACAAGGTTTCAGCATACACTATACTTACGTTGTATCATTCGTTATTTCAGTATTTACAAGGACTGGATTGAAAATATCATTATGGAATAACTTTTTAGGAAGTTTCTGTGGAATAAAATACAAAGTTAGTCTATAATTACATTTTCTTCAGAAACGTGGCATATGTAGGCATTATTAACTGATGTCAATATCGTTCAGTGTTCCGGGCTGAAAGAAACATCAATCGGGTCGGGTCGGGAAAGGACATAACGTTAATTGAAACATTTCACAATAGGCGTGGCCGCGTGAACACGTGATGTCATTTGGACCAATGGTATATGCATGTTTTAGTTCATAATAAAAAACAACAACGTAGTTGAAGATATTCTTCTTCAGCCGTGTGATTGGTGTTTTTAACTGCTGCTTTGCTCTACATACGAATGAACGGCGTGTGCTCTAGCACTCTATCATAAATATCTCGGATAAATAGCCTACACTAAACCAAATCCTTTGGTACAATCATTCAGTCAATCAATCAATATTCATTTGCCATAACGGAAGACTGCACAGCGGATATAAACATTACAAAAAGACAGTACAGACAGGTCTTGTGTTTGCCCATAAAAACTAGAGCTACATAGCAGAAAAACAGAAAACAACAAGGTGTCGCCCTAACAGGACGTAACACGACTGGCCCGCCGCGTGCTGCCCCCTGGTGAGTTACGTCGGATATGCGCCGCGTTACAGACGACGCCAACAAACGACGACTATAACACCGCCGACCGTTACGAGTCTGGCCCAACCAACACTGTGTAGGCGGGCCAGTATAATACCATTCTTGTTACACCAGCACAAATTACTGTTTTGGAAAAAATTGTATTGCTCTGATTCTCTTGTTCTACAGTCATTATGTCGTCGCATGCATCAGGCTTTTGTTGCTGTTGGTAGTTTGTACAATGTGCTCTCGCCGAAACTGTCAAACAACTCAGTTAGAGAACTGATTTGGAATTCATTTGCCATGTCGGTGGACTTGTGATTTGAGTCATATTATTTCTGTGTTGTTTTATATGTTTTTAATTTTTGTATAGCTGTGTCGTGTTTGTATAACTGTATGTCTGGCTGCCATCTGGCGTAATAATAAATAAATAAATAAATAAATAACACAGCAAACTGAAGAACTGCGGCAGGTGTCGAGAGGCGTGGCGTAGTGGTAGCGTCGTTGGTCTAGATCAACGAAGTTAACCTACGCTGAGCCCGGTTAGTACTGGGATGGGTGACCGTGTCCGGGTTCGACTCCCGGAGGCGGCACTTTACTTTCGGTATGTAACCAACCACCCAGGTCGACTCAGCCTTCTACCCTCCGTGGGACGGAAAATGAGTACCAGCCAAAGGGCGGTGATGCTCTGCGGCTGGGGTGTAAAGGCAGGCATGGTGTAATTTGCAGGTAAAACTGTGTGATCCATGCCTGAGCGCATTAGAGGTAGTTACGACGATGCGCTATACAAATCGACGTATACTTTACTTTACTTTACTTTATTAGCGCACCTTGCAGGTGAGCGAGCCGTCATTGACGATGACGACCGGCAGTGACTGAGTGCGTCCGACAACGCATCGCTGGAACACGAGCAGCGGCTGACCACGCTTGTTGCGCAGTGTCGGTTTAGCGATGACGATGTGCGGCAAGTTACCTTCACCAGTCAGTTCAAACGTCAGACTGTGACCTTTCGGCTGGTTCTGAGGAACGGTCTCAACCGACGCGTCAAAGATAGCACTGTACGTCTGCACAAGTAAATACAACCACATTCACTGAATGCACTGGTTTCGTGTGCAAAAAACAGGTGTAAACTACACAAACAAACACGCCGTTTTTCAGGCAAGCCTGGCACTGACCCAAAGGGGACGGTCAATTAAACTGATTGTATCTTTCGTCACGCTTCACCTTGTCTCTGGAATCAGCCCCCTTTGTGTCAACCTCATTCTGATACCAGTTCCTCCATTTTCAAATCACCTATTCATTCACCCATCACTTCTTCCTCTTCTGATTACCACTCTGCTCCCTCTCTCTTTCACTCCCGGCTTAAAACCTACGTGTCTCACAAATCCTACCCCCGTAGTTTCACTTCTTCATCTCGGACTAACTTCACGGACTTTTGTCCAGACCGTTTCTTCTGAGCTACCGGTAATCGGTTTTTGTTTTTAGTTTTTCCTTATTTTTTTCTTTTCTGTGCCGTGCGCTAGATTAAGCTGACCATCCCGTCAGCTCTTAAACGCACGTTAATCAACCGTATCGTATCGTATCGTATCTCAATCTTCCTCCACCGTATGTTCCAGAAAATAACATACGAGGATAAGTGGTGTGGGGTTTTTATGTTCTTCCTGTCACCCAACCAAACGCACCACTCTCAGAGTTTTCTTGTTTCAGAGTTAATTATCCTCAAGTGTTCGTGCGTCATTATGTCCTGCAGGCCCTCATTCTGAAATTTATGGATATATTTAAAAGACATTAAATGAACAGACTTTTCTCAATTTTTATATTGCACTGATAAGTGAGCTCTTTTACGCCACGATCAGTTAGTTGGTTGGTGTGTTTTGTCTGACCTGGCGGCCAGCGTGCATGCAGTAATTTCTGTTTATATTCTAAATGTTTTACAACTATAATGCTACGACACCTGGAAGTGCATCGCGGTTTTGTTGCCTTTGTGTTCCTGGAAGTTTTTATTTGTTTTTTTCGAGCAAATAAATGATGATGAAAAAGACGATGATGACACATTATTAGTCACTGCAACTTTGACGGTGACACACTAGATAAACTGCCGTTACCTTACATCATACATTTCCAGTATTTCTCGATATCATGCACAGTAGACAGCACACAAGGCAAAGTAAACAGTCTTCTGCGCACCTGCATGGCAGTGGGGCTGAACGTAACGACGGCGTACATGTGACCAAGGGCTGGAATCTGCACACGACTTGGACTCACGTCGAACACGTCCTGTTGCTTTACAGTCTTTCCACCGGCACTTGACTTGACCGTCAACACTACGTCACAGGGCACCTGCATCACACACATTACAGCATTCAACCCATAGAAGCAGCCAGCACTCACAAGAGTGTAAAGACCCACGCCGGCAATGTTTTCATGACTTGTGACCTTGATCTTTGACCTTCTGACACCAAAATAAATGGATTTCCGGGACTCATGGTGGAACATTTCTGCGTCAAGTTCGGTGATCCTAGCTGCAGCGGTTTTTAATGAGATATCATGTGGCAAAAAAAAACAGACAAACAGACAAACACATAAATGCTGCTAAAAACCGTACCAACGCGACTACCGTTGGTACGCATATGTTCTCGGAGTCCCCACCTACTCAAAATTAGTCGTGGTATCAATGTATGTACCTACACTTTGAACCAGGAAATGATATTCATCATGCCTAAGGTGAAAATTCAATGTGCCTATTATAAGAACGTCCCGCTCAGTCTCAGTTAGTACGTTCAACCAACCATCTGTTTCATCTGTTAATCCATCTGTTTCGTATCCTTAAATAAATGAGATTTCTTCATATTCCTGTTCACCAACAGCGCGAAACTGTCGAGTTTTGTCACGAAATTTGCCCGACTTCATCACACAACTGATGTGGCCACCAAACAGTCAGTGGCGTAAATCTGGCTGGCCTGTGGTTACCTTCACAGCCGCACAGCATCACCGCCACTGAACTGGATTATTATTATTATTGTTTTATTACGCAACGAATGCAGCACATAAAAAACATACAATCACAATAAGTAAAAAAAAGAAATAAAAAAAATATCCCATACATCACATAAAAACGAACACAGTATATAAAAATGTCCGCGACAAGTGACGACAAACAAACCAACCTAAAACTGTACATTCTGCTTAAAACACAACCATACTGCCTCTTTTATAACAGACACACCGCACTGCATGCCATTCAATCCATACTTGGTTGCCAAGCCCATTATTTCATATTTGACTGTTGGTAAATAAATCAGAGTACGTAGGATGGGATTGTCAGTATGGTGCATCTTACTGCTTGGTGACAGAGGCACACAGGTGTGAATAACTTGCCGAAGGTTGTTACACAGCTTTTTGTCCCGAGTAGGATTTGAACCCACGACCTGTTGACTGCAAGTCCAACGCTCTACCCGCTGCACCACAGCGCCATCTAGCATCGACATATTTACTATTATTTCATGTGAATGGAACGCAAGAATGCCGAAGTGACTGACCTTCTTCACGTTGCTGATCTTGAACCGAGCTTTAGACTTGATGCCGACAAGTGCGCTGCTGAAGACGAACCTGCGATCATCCTCGCTGTAAACTCCGCCGCAAGTCTGATCGAGTAGTTTCAGCGTCTGACTCGCAGACGGCGTCCAGCCCAGCCCGACGCCGATGCTCTTGCAGACGTGATGCTCCTCGAATATTGAGCCAACGTCGTCTACATTGATGGACGGTATGCATGCTTCAGCAACAAGTCGATACGGTATCCCAGCGGTATTGTCTCGCGGACTTCTTCCACTGATGTCAATCGCCAGCTCCTACAACCAACGTCAGTGACAACAGTCCACGTACAAACAAACTCGAGATGTACTCACAACTGATACTAGCAAAAGTCTAGAACATGGACTTCGACACCCGCCGACAACAAGGATGCCTTCGCCATCACAAACTTAGGCTGTTGCGACCTTGACCTTTGACCTACAGGATCTGATCAAGTCATAAATAGGGGCTAATGAATATTCCCTGTCAGTTTTATCGAAATTGTTCTAGGCGTTCATGAGATATCATGGTAACATAACAATATCTGTCCGGATGAAGGAATGGACGGACGGACGGACAATCCGAAAACACAATGCTTTCGCCAACATTTCCGGTGGTAAAAGTACAAAAACAGAACAAAAATACAGCTAACTGCCACATTAATTCGTGACAAACTACATTGCATGCCTTATCAATCAATCAATCATATATTAAGCGACAACTGTTTGTACCGTTGCTATTTTCTGTTCGTCCAGTCTGAAAGCGAGCTACAGGCAGATTGATAACAGTATAAGTCACTGCACCTCTTCACTGATTCCTTGACTCTCCGCCAGATAGTCAACCGTGACGGTCTGGTGTCCATTGGGCTGAACGCTTCCAAACGCCGGGTACAGAGTGAACGCGCCCAGCGTGAGGCGGGTCTGTCCCGGACCACTCGTCTGCTCCAACCTTTGCACCAATTGCAACACACTACATTTACATACTGACAGTTAATTAGTTAGCTGAAGTTTAACGTCCTTTTCAGCATAAAAATGGCTATATCAGAGACGAAAGGTCAGGGGTGTAGAACTATCCATACCCAGTGAAGGAAGGCCGGCGATATATTAACCTCAACCATGGCCACCGTTTTGTTCAGAAGTCACCCGAAAAGGGAAAAAAATCGAGAGGCTCATTTAAACTATTACGCCAGCGCCTACAACAGGGGGAGACAACTATCACACCACACGACAAAACTAAATCAAATACGACAAAAACAAGCATGCATCCTTAACTAAAATACAATCAACACACACAAAACTAAAGCCAGGTTTAGTTGCCTACTATATAAAACATCCGGCCAGAGGAAACAGAGTGGGACTATTCTGGTAAAATGGGAAGGGATGAAAAAACAAGAAAATAGACAAAGCGCGTAAGAAAGGGAAAAGGGAAAAGTAAAAGATACTCAAAGATAGAGTAAAAGGTGGGGAAGTGAAGGGATAAGGGGGATTGCCTCGGGCCCACACGTGCCTTTACATACTGACAACACAGCCGTGCACTCGCTGTCAACAACTCCATTGTCAGTAAGTAAAACTAGCAAATGTGAACCACTGCTAACTCGTAGAGCCGACTGAGCAGAGTAACACTGGCAGTTCGTACTTGGATCTAATTCGAGACTTTTCCGTGTCGGCTTTGCTCTGTTGGTCGGCGGTGCTGCAGCAACACATCACAGCATAAGCCAGAAGCTTTCATCATTTGTCTTGCATAAAGAAACATGTATGCAAATTAGATCGCGCATTTACCGCCACATTTGCACGTGAACTCAAAGCAGAATGAAGTTTCATGAAATGTGCAGCAAACGGAAACGTGTTTGCTTGAGCAGTTGCTGAATCAGTCCTAACTCCCGGATTGCCTTCTTTCCTCTCGGACTGCCTTCTTCCTCCTGGACTGCCTTCACGGACTATTGCCCGGACCGTTTCTTCTGATCTACTCGGTTTTTGCATTTAGTTTTTCATTACTCATCACAATACTTCGCAACTGCTCCCGTGGGCGAAATAATAAGCGTGCCAGTTTCCCTGGTTATGACAAATGAAGTTAGAGTTCGGTGGTGTATCTTGGTCGCTGGCCTCGTGAAACTATGCATGCTTATTACGCATACAAACTTCAATTTTACAATCAAATTTGGGCTCAAAAGATGGCCTGGATGTGTTATGTCTGAACATTTTATATGCAAGGTTTTTACACTACTATCACTTCTACTGCAGCTACTATTACCACTATTAACTGTTAAAAATTCAAAACAGAAGTCATTATGGCTGTCAATTGAAACTAATGGAAGGAAGACAGACCTGCTACGCTTCAGTCGCATCTTTGTTGACTCACTGCTCATTGACAAAGTGTTGCTTCGCTTCCTAAACACATTTCATCTACATACACACTAGAATCACCAGCATCAGTGACCAGCTATTGCACTACCCCTGGTGCATGCAGCTACAGGTTTCTACACGTATTGACCACGACTTCAGAACGTCATGCAGCTGCTTACTGCAGAGTCGCTAGTGGCAAGTTTAACAACTTTCATATTCGACAACTGCAAACAAAAAGCGGATATTTAACAAAAACACGCAGTAAACAAGATGCAGTCGGAGACGGCAAACTTCGCCCCCGGTGCCGCCACGTGGTGCACTCGACCAAATGATGTCATCTTACGTCCGACTGGTCCCGCCACCTGGCGAACTCGGCGAAACATAAGTGCCGTCTTTGATTCTGGCCTAATCCCTACATTATATAAAAACATGAAATGACGTCATACACAAAACCGGAAGTACATAACGTATCGGACTGTCGTCAGAGGAGGGCCGAGCCACGGTCACAGGTAACATGTACAGAAAATTTCCCGAAATTTGGTTGTGTGTGTTTTTAAGATATGTGAGTGGACAGACAAACAAACAAACAAACAAACAAATAAACAAATTAACAAACAGACAAACAGACACACTAACTGCTATACTTTGCACAACTACCGTCGGCGAAGTAAAAAGTACAACAGTCTGCACAATGAAAGACTAAAAAAAGGAAAGGAAGCGTATTTATATAGCGCCTTTTATATACTATGTATATCTCAAAGCGCTCAGGCATGGATCACACAGTTTTACCTGCAAATACACCATGCCTGCCTTTCCTTCGTATGCGTTC
>Ga0209780_1002296_pt1 | contig 13484 bp, 3 predicted proteins | sample WorMetexBAHAMAS2_FD_187384 | JGI IMG/M metagenome (GOLD analysis project Ga0209780, IMG submission 187384) | Marine gutless worms symbiont microbial communities from Max Planck institute for Marine Microbiology, Germany - Inanidrilus exumae... | ecosystem: Host-associated > Annelida > Digestive... | reverse complement strand
CGCTGGCCGCGTACGCGCACACACACACACACACACACACACACACATATATATATATATACACCCACAGCTTGAACTACCTACTTAACTACACGAGTACACGCATTATTAGAAAGTGCTATTTTTAATCACTGCAAGCTAAAATTCAACGACCTTCCAACTTCCAAGAACTTTCAAATGTCTTGAATTTTTAAGACTGAATTCTTTCAATAATTTCTTAAGCACAATATGAACCCTGTATAACGTAATAAATACGAGCCAAATGAGTACATACTTCCAGTACAATAAATTTCCATTGTTTACAAGAAATATCTCAACAAAGCTATGTGGCAATCACTCAACAAACTTCAAACCATAGCGTAACAGTCAATTTTCAACAGTTTCTTCTTCACATCACTAGAACACATAAGTCATGCTCCTCTATAGCGCCTCTGAAGTTACGACCATATGGCGCTATACAAATGTGTATATTATTATTATTATTATTATTATCCACTGAATTTTACAAAATAATTTTGAAATTCGTTCTGATTCTACTATTCTTTGGTATGCAATATCATAACTACAACTAAATTTTGGCATAGTGCATGTATGTATGTATGTATTTCTGCCACTATGCATATAGAATAGCAACCTTATCAGCGTGTATTATTATATATCCGACCAACCAACCAGTATTACGAAATAGGTAACCTGCGTAGACTGGCTGGTACCACGGCATAATATAATATGAACTGAATGACCCGGCACTGTAAATGTATAGTTAATTAAACGAACGCTTACTGCCAGTGTTACGGTCAGTGCTCTGAGAGGCAGATCTCTTCCGTGATTCTGACTTGCTGGCTGACGCAGCTGCATTGTCTGACTTAGGCAAACTGCCGCCAGACTTGGTTGGTACACGGTTGGACAACTTCTCCAAGTCACGTTTACCCCGATGAATTCTGACACTGGTGTCAGAGGTGTCCAACGGAGACGGCATTGGTTTCGGAGACTTACCAGTTGACGATGATGCTTTTTGTAACCTGCGACGGGACTGGGCTGCTGCTGGCTGTAAAGACGTCACATCATCCCGCTGAGACTGCTGTTTTCCAGTTCTGCTTCCTGCACCGCTGTCAGATTTCTTCCGACTGCATGACTTGCTGGACGACGCAGACGCATTACGTTCACGACGAGATTTCGGCAGGCTGCCGCGAGACTTAGCACACGACACAACTGAGTGCTCTGCACTGTGCAGTTCTGATGAATGGCTCACAGATCCTCCAGTCAAGATTGCAGCCAACTGTGGTGCCCTCACCTGCGGCGTGACGACACCTCCTATGCTGCTGTCAGAGCTCTTACGCTTGCGTGACTTGCCAGTTGACGCAGATGCAGTAGTTTTGCGAAGAGATTCTGGCAGGCTGCGGCGAGATTTAACAGGCACCAGAGCTGCTGAAGTGTCTGGTCTTGTTGGTAGGCCTGTTGCACTGCTAACAGAGCCTCGTTTAGACTGAGACCTACGAGCTGATGCAGATGATGTGGGCAAACTGCGTCGGGACTTTGCTGGTACAGGATGAGGAAGCTCAACACTGTCTAACTGTGCCCCTCGACTCTCTGTTCTGCTGACAGAGCCCTGAGTCATTACTGCAGCCAACACCGCAGCAGTCATCTGTACCCTGTCAACATTTCCTGTACTACTGTCTGAGTTCTGACGCTCAGACAACCTCCGCTTGTGCGACCTGACCACTGCTGCAGATGCAGTATCTTTGTCAAGAGATATTGGCAGGCTATCGCAAGACTCGGCAGGCATCAGAGCTGATGACTCTAAAGTACCTGGCTTTATCGAGGTGCCCGCTGCACTGTTGACAAAGCTTTGGTTTTCAGTCAACAATGGAGCAGATGTCTGTACCCTGTCAACAGTTCCTGCATTGCTGTCCGAGTTCTGACGCTTAGACAACCTCCGCTTGTGCGACCTGACCACTGCTGCAGATGCAGTATCTTTGTCAAGAGATTTTGGCAAAGACTCGGCAGGCATCAGAGCGGTCGACTCTAAAGTACCCGGCTTTATCGAGGTGCCCGCTGCACTGTTGACAAAGCTTTGGTTTTCAGTCAACAATGGAGCAGATGTCTGTACCCTGTCAACAGTTCCTGTACTACTGTCTGAGTTCTGACGCTTAGACAACCTCCGCTTGTGCGACCTGACCACTGCTGCAGATGCAGTATCTTTGTCAAGAGATTTTGGCGAAGACTCGGCAGGCATCAGAGCTGACGACTGTAAAGTACTCGGTCTTATCGCGGTGCCCACTGCACTGCTGACAAAGCCTTGGTTTTCAGTACGCAAATGACTAATAAAAGCTGTGTAGCTAAAGAACTTAAGCGGACAGTCAGGGCAAAAGAAGATATGTGACGTACTTGAAGAGCTGGCAGGAAGTGGCACCGGCCGTTGATTATTGCTCTCATCTTCTTGCTTGTCTGGAACTGAACTAGGGACTTCATTAGAAGCTGACTCACTACCACTGTGCTGAACATTCTTATGCACATCCCTGCAGATGGCAGAAAGCTTATCCAATTTAAAGAACACCTTTTTATTTTCTTCTGCTATATCACTGCGGGTTTCATCTGTTGACTTAGCGGCATTTTCAAAACATACTGGCGGTAAATGTCGTTCTGACGAAGCAAAGTTCTCACTGCAGCTGTCAAGGTCATCGTGAGCAGAACCACCAAGTTTCATTGCACCAAAGTTTGCCTCACACTTGGTCAGCTGTAAAGAGTCACCTTGAGAATTAACAGGCTGTTCTTGGGTTAAGGGCTTCTGAGTTCCATTTAGCGCCCTGCAAGTTTCAGTATCCTGTGAACTGTATGCAACTGGAAGACTTGACAGTTCACTTCTGACTGTATCTGTTTCAGTGTCCATCAAGGAAGCAGTGCTGTGACCCTCTGCATCATCACTGCAGTTATATGCAGTAGAATTGTCAATCGTAAACTTCTCAGAATCCAAATACGTGCTACTATCTACTGTTGATTCAGAATGCAAACAAACTGGCTGGTTACTACTTTTGCTAAGCATATCATCCTGGAAGTCTGCATTAAAATCACTTGCAGCATCTCCAGTGTTCTGCAGAGCTGCAGCAGCAGTATCAGCAGACTGCCCAGCCGTGACACTCTTAGTGTCTCTATTAAGATCATCCTCATAGTCAACCTCTGATTGTTCTTCACTGGATGACTGGGTTGAAATTAAAGTGGTGCAGAGGTAAATTTCATCAGCAGGTTCTGGTACATCTGTCTGCTTAATCAGGACACATACATCTTCTCCAATCTCATCTCCATAAGTGCCACTATGTCTGTCAGTAAGTCCACAACTTTCAAACCCTTCTGAATTGTTTGACACATTTGTACTCAGTACCAAATTATCAATGCTGTCAGAATCTGTTCTGCATTCTGCAAATATGGGAAACGGGTCACAGACAACTACATCACCGTCACTATTTTCATCACACAAGACCCAATTGTAAGCAGTGGGATTACTTCCTAAATGTTCTGTTCTGGACGTCTGTGCCTGACTGACGTGAATGGAAATATACGTAGCACCAGAACTTACAACTTCATCTATGAGGCCAGTAGATTCCACTCTTTCAGACACAACACTGACAGAACTTACTGTAGTTGCTGGTTCAGGAGCCAGAACTGACAACGTGTCAGATGTTGTTTGAACTGCATCCATTTTAGAAATATCAGTAAATAATATGTTGGAGTCTTCGTTCTCAATCACTGAGCTGTTTTCCGCAGTTACAACACTGACAGAATCTGTTGTAGTCATTGATTCAGAAGGCGGGACTGACAATCTGGTGACATCACTACACAAGGTCACGGAATCTTCTGTCTCAATATCTGTGCTGGTTTTTTCATGACCAAGCACGGTTGGCGAGTTGACAGTGACCGCAGACAGAAGTGACATATTTCCATCTTGTGCTTCAACTACAGCTGTATCAATTACGTCGCCAAACAAAGTCTTTGCGTTCTCATACACACTGGCAACAGCTGCAACTTCTTTAGCATGCAACTGGGTGCTGCAATCAGATGTTGTAGTCATCAGTTCAGAAGCCAAAACTGACAGTCTGTCAGCTGTGTCAACTGTTATCACTTCAGTGACATCACTACACACGGTGACGAAATCTTCATTCTCAGTCATTGTGGTGTTTTCTTCTGGACCAAGCACGGTTGGTGAGTCGACAGTTACAGCAGACAGAGATGACACATTTCCATCTCGCACTTCAGATACAGCTGTATCAATTACACTGCCATGCCAAGTCTTTGCTTCCTCATCCAAACTTGCAGCAACTGCAACGTCTTCTTTAGCATGCAACTGGCTGCTGCAATCGGATGTTGTAGCCATTGATTCAGAAGCCAAAATTGACAATCTGTCAGTTGTGTCTACTATAGCAACATCACTATACACGGCCAGGGAATCTTCATTCTCAATCGCTGTCGTGTTTTCTTCATGATCAAGCATGGTCGGCGACTTGACAGTTACAGCAGAGAAAGACAACATGTTTCCATCTCCTGCTTCAGTAGAAGTCTTTGCTTCCACATTCATATTAGCAGCAACTGTAACATCTTTGGCACACCACTGGATGCTGTAATCTGACGTTGTAGTCATTAATTCAGAAGCTGGGACTGACAATCTGTCAGATGAGTCAACTGTGATAATTTTAGTGACATCACTACACAAGGTCATGGAATCTTCATTCCCGATAATTGCACTGTTTTCTTCGAGATCAAGCATGGTTGATGAGTCGACAGTTACAGCAGACAGAGATGAAACGTTTCTATCTTCTGCTTCAGCTATGGCTCTATCAATTACGTCGCCACACAAAGTCTTGGCTTCCTCATCCACATTTGCAGCAACTGTAACCTCCTCTTTAGCATGCAACTGGCTGCTGCGATCGGAAGCAACAACCACAGATGATTCAATTACGTCACTGCACATAGCGTTTTCATCTTCAATAACAAGCTTGTGTTTCGCAGCATTAAAAACAGTTGATGATTCTGCATTTGAAGCGAGACCTGCTGAAACACTTCCCATCATCAGAACTTCACTGGCTTCAGTATCACCATGGCATGCAAGCATGGTATACTCACTTTCAGTAGCTTCAGTATTCTGGTCCTCTGTAATAACTACCGATGAGTATGTATTTGCAGCAGCCAAATCATTACTATCAAGCATAGGCGTAATGTTCAGATCATCTTCCTCTTTAGCTGGTGACACATTAATGTCCTTCATAACATCTGCTGCCAAATCTTCATAGTAATTCAATTGATTCCAGGTAACCAAGTCAGACATCTCATGTGCATCTAGAGCTATATCAGTACCGTCACGCTTTTCATGCAATTTATCACTTTGTGGTTTATTCACACTAACAGACATTGATGACTGAATATCCTGAACATCACTTCTGACTGCAAAGTCAATGATGTCACCAAACTGGGTCTCAGCTACGTTACCGTGGCCAGCTTCAGTTTCGGACACAAATATCTCTTCCGCTCTAGTTTCAGGAACATATTCCTGTGATGTCATGCAGCTGCCAATGCTGTGAACATCACTGCTGGCTGCAAATTCACTGCTTTCATCAAAATTGGTTTCGGCTACATTCCTGTTGCCAGCTTCAGTTTCGGACACTGATGTGTATTCCGGTACAGTTTCATGAATAGATTCCTCAGATGTCATGTAGCTGCCAGCTGACAATTGCTCTGGTACATTGCTGCATTCGTTGTCTCTACCAGACATCTCTATGACGTCAACCGGTGCTTCGTCTTCATCACTGGATATGGTAATAACACTCACGCGGTCTTCTTCATCAGCGCAAGGCTGAGCTGGTGCTGACGACTTGGTCAGAGAACGTGAAGAGAGCTCCAAAGACGTTGGATTCAGTCGTTGTAAAACAACACTACATTTATGAAGCTGACTGTGTGTACTGGCACTGTGTGTACTGGCATTAGGACCAGCAGCATCATCACCAGCACTGGACGATGGTATACGGTACAAACTTACAAAGCAGCGTGACATCATCAAATCTACATTATCGCCAGAAAGCTTCACTGTAGATGGCAATGAAACGACTGATTTGCTTATGGCATCCAAAGTTTTGACTTTTTCTCCCTCAAGACTGTCCGCCTGTTCCATGTGACTAGTAATGGCAGCTTCTGACGTAGATTTACTCACCGAAGAGATGGAATTGCTCGTTTCACGTTCAGGCACACAGCTCAAACATTCTGCTGACGTACTATCACCAAAATTATCAGTTATCGGCATATCGGCAGCATCTGTTTCACTGACCTCACCAATCAAAATCTGTGTTTCATCACTTACACGCGAGAGAAATTTCTGTCCAGTTTTCTCAGGCACTTTGTGTTGAGATTCATTCATGGAATCAATGGAAGATGTTTGCTGAGGTTGAGATGCATTCATTGAAACAACTGCTTTGTCATCTAAATGAGCTATGACGTCTGGACAGTGTGACAATGACCGTACGCTTGTACTGTCAGCAGCAATAGTCAACACTGCATCACTGTAACCAGCATCCGCAGATTTGTCTGACGTCGTGACGTCCTCCTTACTTGTCTCAACGACATCAACAGACATGGGACTCAAAATAGTTGTATATTCATTTACTACTGTCTCAGACTGAACATAATCTTTACCATCATTTACGCATGCCTGAAATTCACGATCAGTTTCCATTGACAGTTTCTTTGTAGATTCATTCGCGGAGTTAACGGTAGAAATTTGTTGCAGTTGAGACATGTTCACTAAAGGAGAAGCTTCATTTGAATGACTCGTGGACAACGACTGCATGCTTACACTGTCAGCACTGGCAGTCAACACTGTATCACTGCAACTAGCATCTGCAGCTTCATCAAATGGCGTCACAGTGTCCATTTTACAACTCAAAGACTGTGTCTCATCATCAAAGTGGTGATCAGCATCAATATTCTGATTCACAGAAGTGGGACTCGAATTAGTTATATGATTATTCACATCTACCTCAGATCCAGGATAATCTTTACCAGACTGCAAGTTATGTTCATCAATAACTCTGGCAGCCTCTGGTTCATTTTCTGCTGTTTGACTCCCATTCGACTGGCTTTCAGTCACCTTGGACATTTCACTGCCGTGTTCCAGCTCAACATTCACACCGTTTTCCTCATCTACCTGCACATGTCTCTGTAGGCTTTGTTGAATCACATCTGCTACACTTACTATGCTGCTAAAAGAAATATGGTCAGCGGTTTCGCTTTGTCCAAGTTTCACTTCAGCCACAGAGTCATCCACAGACTCCATGATGTTTGATGGACTTGGAAACGATGAATTCGACTTGTCAACTGAATTGTTCAAAGTGAGATGCTTAACATCAAGACTTGGTGACCTGTTGGCAATGTCCGCTTTCATTTCCTGTACATCTTCATCAACAAACTGTTGTAACTCAGCAATATCTACATCTGTCGTTACTATGGTGACATCTGATGCAGCATCATCTTCCACTGCTGCCGAATCATCTTTCATCATACCATCATCATCATCTTTGCCAGCATCTACAATGTGCTCAGTATTGTCAGGTGTAACTGTTGGCTCTGACTCTCTGCTGTCAACAGTGTCATCTGCATCTCCTGACGCCGTCATATGCTGGTGTGGCACAGTGTCGGACTGTTTTGTCACAGCAGAGGCATTTCTATGACCCTTGGCAGAAGACGGACGGGCTGCGCCAGACCTACCAAGATGTGGCCTGCCACCGACCGACTTGCGGGCCAATGCGTGCATGTATTTCCGCTCAGCTGATACGAAGCATGTTCCATCCTTCTCAAAGCGTTTGATCAGCACGGGTCGCAGTGACTGCCAGCCCGCAGGCAACGGTCGATACAGTCTGACATCACGCAACAAGTTCACCGCATCCAGCAGCTGTGCGTATTTGTCACCGTCAACACCACGGCCTGGAGCCACAGCGCTCCACGGAGGCCATTCGACAACATCGGTACAGCACGACTCCAGCAACTTGAACAACTCCATCGAGGGTGTCAGTGCAAATGCCGACAACAGACACGTCTGCAAATTAATGCATAATATCAATCAATCAATCAATCAATCAATCAATCAATCAATCAAGAGACATTTTTAAAGTGGCCTATATAGTTATAACAATCGCAAGGACCACTGTGCAAGGGGAAATGATAGCCAAATCAATGCGGGTATAGGATATGGTCAGACAGTATCATAACAGTAGCGAGATAACTATGTTTTTAGCCGGTTCCCGAAGGCCGGCAGCGACAGAGCAGATGTGACATCGCTAGGTAAACTGTTCCACACTTTGGCTCCAGCAACAGGGAAGGCACGACCATCGACCATAGACTAACGGAAACACAGAACATCCATCTGGTCATTAGATGCAGAGCTGAGTCCGCGTCAATGTGGCATGTTGGCAACACAGGTAAATGACGACGTTAAGTAAGGTGGTGCAGTACCGTGTAGTACGCGGTACGCCAGAACAGACACCTTGAAGGTAATATGCTCTGGCACGCAAAGCCAATAAAGACTAATAAGCACATCACTGATGTGGTCGCATCATCTCAGATTGTAAATGAGCCTTGCTGCGGCATTTTGCACTGACTGAAGTCGTTGGATAACGATGGTGGGTAAGTAAAACAAGAGACTGTTACAATAATCCAGACAGCTGAGGAACAATACCAACCGACATGTGAAGTAAACATACAGCTAGTTAACATCCACCTCAACATTAACACACTCTGGCATGGAGTTGGATACTGGACAGATGGCACAAACAAGTTACATCACTTCTTTCAGTACTCAGCGGGTCACAAAAAGATGAGATTAGTTGATAATTTTCCCTGGTTTCAGCCACTGTGCGGAGTTCCCTTAGTGCTGCGACACTGTTGGTTGGCCTGCAAAACAGTCATTTACCTGAATAAATTAACCCCATACGAGAATGACGGTCGACTCCTACTTACTGCCAACTTCAAAGTCACGTGACACAAAAACTAGGACGAAAATCAAAATTATGGCCTGACAAGCTTTAGGTATTGTGCCCTAATTTAAGATTCCGTGGTCATTTGCCAGTCCCCATTATAAATGGGGGAGGAGATAGCCTTTTAAAATGGCCAAATTTACGACTTTCAAGGGCTCGTGGCCTACCTTGGATCTGGTCATATTGCATACAGTCATGAATCACTCATCGACCTCTATCCACATACCAAATTTCATCAAATCGAAGAAACTTTGTGGACGGACAGACGGACGGATGTACGAACGGACGGGCATTTGAGACCCACTTTATTAGGTCAACTCAGATGAGTCGACCTAAAAATCTAATATCAAGGCATTTAGTAAAAAGCTGCATGTATAGCTAAAGTTACCAGAAGCTGCAGCAAAGATGCAAATAAGTAGATCATCAAGAATCTTACCAGTTTCATCTGCAAGTGTTGTCCGTAGAGTCTGGTTAGACAACGCAGAGTTCTGACAATGTTTGCCGTTGTGTCTCTGACTTCGTCCTCATTACGACGATAGTTCCTTGCGCAGTGCAGTCGAAATCGTTCTTTGCGAATAGCACCCAAGCCCACTTCTGTGCCGAGAGCGATGAATTCCTCGCCAAACTATGACAACAAGCATCAAACATTTCCTATAAGTCTTTTACTGGAATAATGTCTCCATTTTGTGAACTACCACTGCTACAAGCCAAGATGTGGCCTTCTACTAAGTGTCTGAAAATCTACCTGCAACAGAATCAGTCATATTCTCATAACAGTATAACAGTAACAACAAAAAACTTATATTAATCTATATATATAAAGTTGCAACGTCTGTCTCTGCGAGTGTGTCTGTCTTCTGGATTTTGGAAAAACGTGCAGACCGATTTCCATGAAACTTTTCATCGTTCATAGGAGTCATAGGTAGACGTCAACCGATAAAACACATCCGGAAAATTTTGATTCTTAATGTGTAAAAATTGGGAAAATGGTGCAAAATGGCCTACTTTCAGAAAGTACGCATGGGCCACAAGCGCTGGCATGCGCAATTGCCTGCCAGGCCAGTTCGCCTGTGTGTTGGCTGGTGATATGACAGCGGCATGGGCCAATCATGTGCGAGCCTGGGGGCGTAGCCTTCGATGCAGGACCGTCTCAAATGCTACCGGGGCGCCAAAGGTGCCAAGGGGCGAACGCCGAAGGCGCGAAAACAGAGGCGCCAAAGGCAGTGAGAGGTGTAGGGCCGGCCGGCCTTCGGCGGCCTGGTAAACGCTAGTATTACAATATACCATACAGTGCTTTGACATTGCTGGTTGGATGACAAGATCAGCACGTTTTTACAGAAGCCTGCAGTAAATATGCTCCAATTACCTTTCTTTGTTGGGGGACCAGCCCAGCATGCAGTAACTGATAGAAGGTCACTGCAGTAATACTAGGCAAAAGTAAAAGGCTTTCCATACTTGTTACCGAGCGTTGGGCCCGGAGATGATCCCGGTGTACAGGCAGTCAGCCCGCAGGTGACTATAAGTCATCCACCCGGCGGTAGGCTGCCATTAATTTCCGCCAGGCCTGCGGCTACCTTCCCAGCCACAGAGCATCACCGCCCCTTGGCTGGTACCAAATTATACTGCTTGGTGATAAAGACACATAGGTGTGAACAACATTCCCAACGTTGTTACGCAGCTTTGCCAGAGTAGGAATTGAACCCACGACCTGTTGATCGTAAGTCCAACGCTCCACCCACTGTGCCACCTATGCAGTCATACTAATGCACCGTATAATACTGGCAAATAATAAAACGTTTGCTTATGGCACAAACTAAAAGGAAGTATTAATGACAGTCTGGTTTCATCAAAAACATGTACTTTTAGCGACAGTTCAGACAGTCTTTACAAAAGCTAAGATATTTTCTCTAAAACTGAAGCAACTTTGGTTATATACCCATCCTTTTACAACAACGACTCATGCAGGTCTTGAAACCTGAACCCTGGTCACTCAAGTAGCAGTCTATCACTTTTACAACTAAGTTACAGCTGATCCTTATCCTATCAACCCATTAGACATATATATATATACTCATTTTTCATTTATCTGGCCTTTGTTCTAGTGTTATTGCAGGATTTGCAAGGTCACCTCGCTCAGAACTATTAGAAATAATTGCAGTGGTTTTCTTTCTGGTCCGATGGCTATTGTGTCAACCACCAAGTTCAAGTATCAAAGCAATGAAAGGAACTCAATGCATTGATTTCTTTCTCGATCCATCAAGCGATTTCCAAGGAAACAATGGGTCACTTTATATTTCGCTAAAACCAAATTCTAAAACCTTAGTCCAAAAGCAAAGCTTAATCTGAACGGCTAAAACCTAGTTTTAGACAGAGTTCCGATTAAGCAAAAGATAAAGTGATTTGGTTTTAGACTAAAGTCTTAACTCTAAGAGATTAGTGATAACTGCCTATCTAAATACATTAGGATGGTTTGGTTTCAGACCGTATTGATCAGATTAAGTTTGGTTTTAGACCAAACTTTGGTATTAAACTTTGGTTTAAGCGGTAAGTTTGGTTCTAGACTTTGGTCTCAGACCAAAGTTTAGTGTCAATTCACGTTTTGCATTAATTAGGTCTTGAACCGAACTTTTGGTCTTAGACTAAGGTTTTAGACTTTGGTTTTAGCGAAAGATAAAGTGACCCATTGACTGAGTTAAGGTTTTACGTCCAACTCAACACAGAATAGGTCATTTTGGAGACGTTCTTCCCAGCCAATCTCTTGGCTTGGTATGGAATAAATGAAACCCAACACAAAAGAGCAAGCAACCCAGGAATAAAATAATCTAAGCTAACAGATAAAACACATAAACCTAAACAAACACACAAAAATGGAATCTAAACCTAAAGCGACATACAAGTTTAAGAACTGTTCACACGTGTCTGCGTATCACTGTGCACAACTGTCGTACACAATACAGCAAAGAACAGTTCTGATTATTTTCCTTCCTAACTTCCAGACAATCAATCATCAGAGCTGAGATGTTGTCTATTGGAGGGGGGGAGGATCCGAGGGAACAAACGCCAGATGTTGGCTGTCTGCCACCAGCCACAATCAATCTCCTAAACAAATGACTCAGTCGATCAATGAGGTTAACAATCTGCAAACCAACCATGGACTCCAGATTCTCGACAAAGATCATAAGCTGTCGTCCATCACGGCATACTATCAGCAGCTCTTGGCAGCATGGAATAAACTCTGGTTTGTTCACATCGTACAACAAGCGCAGGTAATGTCGTAGTATCTCCTGCATACGCAAACAATGTTCCAAAAATAAGAATATTACTAACACCCAAATCCCAATGCTACATTAGTGGTTATCCCATGCATGGATTTCCTGTAGTGTTTTTTGCTATTCGACTAATGCTGCCCAAAGGGACATCATTTTAATGGCACTATCCAAGTGAACCGTTGTTAGCTGGTCACCCCTAGCTTTTCTTCCTCCACCTGTTCTCAGTTTTTGGGGATAATCGGCATTTTGTTTGTTTTGCAGACCAGCTGCCCTTTCTGTCACACAATCAGTACATCAATTTAATGTTTTCCAACACAGTTTCCGGGTTACTGTCAGATCTAATCAGTTCTTTGCTGTGCCAGGTCTTCATTTCCAAAACCTTCAATACTGTCACTCTTTCAAAAACTACAAGTAACATTTTCCCTGGTTTGAAACCCACATGATATACAAATCCTTCCCACCTTAGAATGCCTTCTTCCCTCAAGACTACCTCCACAAACTACGAACTAGATGGCTGTATTGTGTTGAATGAACACAATACAGTGTTTGCCTCGAATCGGTCTGCTATATGCAACAGGTCTTTCCCTGGGCCCACCCAAGTCCTGAATGCAAACAGTATCTCGATCGCTTCCGAATTTTCTGCAGGGCTCACTAGGTGACAGACTGACAGACAGACCAACAGACCATGTTACTTGGTTGTTCACAATAGGCGGCATCTACCTACGTAGTAAAGAATAGGAAGAGTATTTATATAGTGTCATTTGTATAGTATGTATATCTCAAAACGCTCAGGCATAAATCACACAGTTTTACCTGCAAATATACCATGCCTGCCTTTTCTTCGTAAGCGTTCACTAGATGGCGCCACCCCTAACTGAGGCAGGAGACATCCAATTGCAGCTTACTACTCATCAATCGACCAAAGGGGATGAAAGGCTGAATTGGCCTGGATGGTTAACCTATGGTGGACGGTTTACCCACATAAGTGGTCACCAGTCATCTACAGGTCTCAAGCAAAACAGGGAAAGTTTGCCGACGTTATACTGCTGTGCCATACAACCAACTTCAATGTAGTCTAATAATAATAATAATTGTAGCATATCTAGGCTTTTAGACTGGTTTCCATGCTTGTATCGTCGTACGGAACAAGGCAGTTGTAGACAGAAGACTTTGCTTTGCCGGCATTTTACATTATAACTAAGAC
>Ga0209780_1002295_pt1 | contig 13486 bp, 5 predicted proteins | sample WorMetexBAHAMAS2_FD_187384 | JGI IMG/M metagenome (GOLD analysis project Ga0209780, IMG submission 187384) | Marine gutless worms symbiont microbial communities from Max Planck institute for Marine Microbiology, Germany - Inanidrilus exumae... | ecosystem: Host-associated > Annelida > Digestive... | reverse complement strand
GGGGCGTCCCCCACCAACGATTTTTGGCACCAGAAAAGTAGAGTCCCTGGGCTATCGTATGGTGAAAAAAAATTGCCGAAAAGTTCAACCGCCTGAGTAGGGTGCACCAACTCAGACGACAGACGGAATTGCGATCGCATATAGCAAACGTAACGTAATACGTTGACGTTTGCTAATAACTGGATACTCGTCCAGAATTGATGATCCTTACAGTGAACGCGTGTATTCGTGAAACGAGAGTCGAACAGGCCCGTATGTATGTATACCTGCCAGTCTGTCACACACTTGAGATTAGCTTATCTGCACTTGTTGCATGTGGCCGTTCATTCGTCAGCAGCAGCAGCAGCATCTGTGGCAGCTGTACACGTGTCAAGTTGAACCCAGTGAACTAACCGTGACCTCATCTCAACCCCACATGCATCCCGATCTTTGACCACGGTACTCTAAACAGCCTAACACATATACGTATATGTATCATTTTCAACATGAACCCGGCGTAGTCGGGTAATTTGCCGTTTGATGCTGAGAGGTTCCAGGTCAATCCGTTTATTGTAAAAATATAACAAACGTATATGAACAGTTAAAAGTAGTGTGAAACAAGCAGTTAGACGTGAATAAAAGGAAGACGAATCATAAACAGAAAATACAACACAAAAGCTAGACATAATTAAAAACACAACGTGGCACAAACAACTGGCGACGTTGTTTACGAGTGACCACTGAGAGTTGATAGTTGTGACCTCCTGAGCTGAGGGACATATCTATATCACTATCTTTGCTGGATGGTAGGTGAAAGTGAGTGCAGTGGTCGGGATTCGGAGTACCTAAAACATCTTGTTATCACATTTATCTAGGGTGGTTTTCCTGTCGCCAACAGGAAGAATAACTCACTAATCCTTTCAGCTTCACCAACCGACTGCTGAGCGTAACCCTGGTGCTTGTCCTATCACCGGGTCATGGGTAGCCTACGAGTTGACGGTTGCCGTGGTACGAGTTATCTGGCCGCGGTACGACTACGACTCGTAGCCTACTATCTAGTGGGACCAACGTCGTTAATTTATCGCCGAGACCACCAGTCCACTCGACCGTCTGACTCTGTTGCCATTACGACTTGTTAGCCAGTCTCAGTTCTTATCTGCAGAACGTATACGGTCTGGCAAGTTGTTACTTACTTAAGCCTGGTCCGGTCGTCACCTGCACAATGTCAGAAACCCTGGTGTCCGTCCGCTGTCGCCGTCGTCTGCATTTAGGAGTGTGAGAGTCGGAGAAAAAAACTCTGCATTAGTCCGTCTTCGCTGACACCGGCTTACGATGCGCACCTTGTCTATGCGTTCTATCTTATCTCGTTCTTGATTTCTTTGTCCAAACCTCGCTTTAACCCTCTGTTAATGTATAGTATGTTTTAAGCGCACATGGTTTAGCTGAAGTCGCTAATGAAGCATTCTAGTGACCAGCCAGCAGCTGAATTTCGAGAAAATTTAAACGGCAAGATACGCCACGTATGTTAGTGTGAATTATTGATCCGGAAAGGGATTATGTTTGTATATACGGCCCAAGTTAACAGTCAGCGCCCATAACCGAATGACTCAATATGCTATCAGTCCAGTTAATACGACCTACTGTTGCGCAGAAATCGCTGTTTCTTCTCTAACAGCGGCTGCGACTATGGTTGCAGGTACCACGGAGGGACGGCCAGGCTGAGTTGGCCTGGCTTTAACAGCCTGGTAACGGACGGGTTCGAACTTAACTCTTATCGGGAATGTTTATTGTTGATGGAATATTTCGGTTTCTTTGGTAATCATGTTCTAATTCTGTCAGACGCACGGCATGGCTAGCCGTCCGTTTTCAGCGGACTACTGCTGTGTATCGTTGCGCCGGGAGTGTCTAACGGCGAAAGGGTCAGCACTGCTAGTAGTTATTACCGCTTGATCGTCGATTTTAGTGCAAGATGATCGACAATCACAATCGAACCGCGCTGACGGCTAAGCGTCTTCGGTCGTTCGTAGCCTACGGGTCACGGCTTTCATTCATTGCTGAGTGCGTCCTGATTTTTCTACCTGTCATCAGCCGACTGCATTGAATCCATATCGTATATAGGCTACCCGTCCTTGCAGACGCTGGTTTCAGAGGCTGCGAATGATACTGACGTTCAGCATGCTGTGCATCTTTGTCTGTTGGTGGTGGTCACAGCATTGTGTTTGCTATCTAAGCCTACAATGTCTACTTGGCGTTATCTTGTCGTCGCTGGCGATAAGCAACGATATCAACTTCGTAATAATTCTAGCGGCTATAATTATACGCCCCATAATTAGCGGCTACGACCTGTCGTCGATCTGTCTCCTCTTCCGTCTACCCTCCCTATACTTCTTGTTCCGTCTCCATACACTCCTTATTCCACTCATCCCATCCCTTCTCTTCTTTTTTATCTCCTCCCTCTTCTTCCACGCTTTTCCAGTATACGATGTATTACATTTCCAGTTCGCATATAACAAACATTTTGGAAACAGTGAATACCGTGATATAAGCACATGCACTCGACTCAATTCAAACTAAACTCTGTTTAGTATGCAGTTACAATACCGATATCATCTTGTACCCAAATAACTCGTGTCAGTAATAAGCTTGGAAGTTGGAATCCGGTTATTTATGTGTATTATTTAGTCTGCGTAGATGAGTGTGTGGTGCGACTTAACTCATAGGAGCGTACTCAAAGTTGCGAAATCGTCGTGCATTCTTAAACTATGTTTAGGAGTTTTGCGACATTTTCGTCGTTCAACCACGTGAAAGACTAAAGATAACGTTTCTATTGCTCGGCAAGCAGGTCTTGTTTGCCGCGTACAATGCCGGCGTCACTTCTCGGCTGTGCTGTTCTCTTCAGTTGTGCCTAATTCATCATGCTTTCTTTCTTCGACGCCTGCAGTTCAGTTCAGAAGCATTTGCGTTGCGTTTCATCGCGCATCCAGTTTCCGTTTGCTCGTCCTCGGATAATTGTTTTAATGACGTAAAGCGCTTTGTATTTTTTGCATAGATCGTGTATTATTATATACCTAACAGTCGTTTGCCAGCCAATTATAGGTATAGTTCAATGCGATTCTGCTCGTGGAACTGCGTAGATTCTTGTTTATTGTTCGCCTGTAGCTGGCTTAGATGGAATACCGAAATCTATTAAACAAGACGCTATTATACCATCTAAAAGCCAAATTTTTAAATATGCTAATTTCACGATAAAATATTGTGTAAAACATGGAATATCCCGGTACCTTAAAGCAGTTAATATATACACAATACATTAGCTTAATTAAGTCAGTACATTTTCGTTTATTAAACTAATATCTTTCCATTTCTTTCCCGCTTTCCGTTACTTGTGAATATCTTTATTCACCAGGAAAAAATACGGTAGCAACAACATAAAAAAGGAAACTAACAAAGTTAATTAAGTAGAAATGTCTTCTCTGTTTTCTTCGTTAGTCTGCACTGCTGACGCCGTCAAGGAGGACAAGAAAAGCGGACGTAAGTAACGTGAAACTGAAAGCTTCCGGCGGCGCCTGCGCAATGCGGACGTTTGAGCAGGCAGCGATATTTAGCGTTTTCGTTAGCGCCAAATGCCTCAGGTATGTTTACCTTTCCGTCACGTGTCGTCTGGCCATCATCAGTCCTGTTAACACTCCGTCACCTGTACGCGTCCGGCGATGAAATGTATTAGACAAACTGTATAACAAATTCGCCGTATACTGCCGTTAGTCGACGCTCAGCAACTGCGCGTCTGGTTACGTTGAGTGATGCGCAGTTGTTGATGCTGCTGCTGCATCAAAGTGCTGTCCATTTTACCATCTCCTCTGTAGTGTCCATCACACTTGCTCTCGCCAGCCCTTCCCGTGTTATTTGCCGGCTAATTGGATGTGGAACCTCCTGGCTTATCGCCCTCCGTCTGGGACGATGTGCACGGGCTTCGTGCGCCCTCGAGGGTTGATAACAAGCGGGTAATTGGTCACGGCAAAACGCCGGCTGCAACGACATCCCGCACTGCTGCTTCTATATATATAAAGCTGCCGCGTGTGTCTCTTTATCTCTCTGTGTGTGTCTGTCTTGCGGATTTCTCAAAAACGTGCGGACCGATTTCTATGAAACTTTTCATCGTTCACAGGGGTCATAGGTAGACGTGAACGGATAAAAAACATCCGGAAATCTGACCCTTAAAGTGTAAAAATTCGGAAAACGGTGCAAAATTGCCGACTTCGAGAAAGTCCCCACGGGCGACGCACGCTGGCGTGCGCTATGGCCCGCGGTTCGAGTTCGCGAGCTCGCCTAAGCGCTGGTCGGTGGTACGACAGCGGCACGGGCCAATCGCGCGCGGGCCTGGGGGCGTGGCCCGTAGCCTTCGATGCGGGACCGTCTCAAACGCTTTTGTGCTCCTGAGTCCAGTTTAGTTGTTCCACTTCCCGGCCGGCGTTTGGCCGGGTAAACGATAGTCTATAGTTCATGTAGGTTGGCGTTAGTTATAGTCAGTTGCAGTATAGTTTTCATGAAAATTTCAATAGACTTCGAGAATGCACAGTCACAGATATCGGCACAGGCTGTGAGCAACATATCTGCAAGCATGCAGTGTATATTCGTGTGAGGCAATTTTCCATAAGCATAGCAATGGCGTTCTGCGTGTCAAATGCGGTCGGACGATGAATTTTTTTAACCCACGCGACGCTATGCTATAGTGCGGTATAGGCTACAGCCCAGTATCGGTCCGTCTCTCTGTCTGCCACAAGTTTTCTGATACCAAAGAGGCCTACATTTGGAATTTAGTTGAACACGGACACATGCCTTTCATTAAAAAATATGTGACTTCGTTATTCTGTCGCCTTCATTTATTACCGACTGCTGCTTCGCTAACAAACGTCGGAACGCGTGAATTAAATGCTCGCAATAAACAATACACGATTGCTCGTTGCGTAAAATAACTTTTGTCTATTCCGTCGTGTGTTCGTATACGCCTCTGTAGCCAGTGTACGAATACAGTTGATCCGGTGCTGAATGCAGTTATCGGAAATTGAATAATTTGGCAAATCGTTCGTCGTACTCGTGGTCTGCTCTGATGTGACAGGTCGCGTGCGACTTTTTCGACAGTAAAATTGCTCTGTATAGGCTCGCATAGGTTCGGTCAGCTCGTGGTAGACCTAATGACAGGCAGGCATGGACGTAATTTTGAGAGGTAGAGTGAGTACGTGTTGTCAGAGTGGGAAGTTGAAAATCGTGCCCACTCACTTTGTCATACTGTCAGAAAAACGAAAGCCAGCACAAAACCAGTATACACGCGATTTATTTTGGTCATTGTGACACTTTTCGTATATTGGTGTCGTATATTTTTGCCGCGCAACGCATATGTAACACACGCATTGTATAGCGCGGTAGTTGCTGTGGCCTGGTATCGGTCCGGCCGTCTGTCTGTCTGTCTGTCTGTCGGTCTGTTGTGGCGGATTTCCTGTGATTGACAAACGTCGGACTTCATCACAAAGTGAGATAGTGAACGCGTGACACTAACGTGTGCTTTTGTCGTGCGCGACCGTGTACGGAATAAAATTACCAACAACCGTTAAACTGTCTGAACTTCCGATTGTGCCCCTAGATACTTAGCTGCGATATATTACAATACAATACAATACAATAAAAACATTGGTAACGCGCGCATGGTTAGCCGCATCCGAATCTGACTCATCCAACTGCAGTTACCGGTGCACATTTGAAATATGATGTAGAGCTTTGCCAAACTCATTGTTCATTGCGTGTAAGCCGGTCATATAAACCGCACCTCAACGGCATGTCATGTACTCCGTATACGGCTCATTAATGTGTGTATGAACGCCCGCTATTAATCAAGCTGCCCTGTGTCGCATAAACGTCCATTTTCCTGTCTGAATAACTGCGTTAGAAGTGAACCGATTTTCAATGATTTTTGACACACGATGCCCTGAGGAAATTTGGCACAAGTTGTTTTAAACTTGTCCACGGGACGTGAAAAAATGTCACCATAAGGCCTCGCATATGGAAGGTTACTCAGTATGTCATTTTATATTCATACGCCCAGTAGTTGTTGATAAATCTAATGCCGAGCAAAGACCAACTAAAAACTATTTAGCCTAGCCGCCGCGGTGGGTGAGTAATGCCGTGGAATTTCTCTTATTTTCACAATTTTATCAATGCGTTTACACTTTTGAACAGACGCGATTGTCCAGTATAGTCCTTTTGTACATCGCTGCCAAACTGTCTTGCAAAAATTATTTGGAAAAGTTAGTATCCGTTAACTTAGGCTACCACTCTTAAGTTTGATTTTTTTCGACGTATAGTTGAGTAATTAAAATGTCATTTACCAAAACATTTTCCGAGCATGAAACAGCATAACCTACTTCGCGTACGTATAAACTTTCCTAGTGATTATGACAGACGACTACAATGATATGGAGTTAATGATGGTCACTGCACTGAATATAGTTTACGCGCATGTATCGTGCGTTGCAGTATTGTTGAAAATAGCATCTGTACAGCTCAGAGCAGAAAGAACACAGCGTCGATCAACAGTCGTTGCTTGAACAGCTGCTGAAGTCGTTAATCAAAAGACGTTGTTTCTTCTCAGTAGCTTCTCTTCTTGTTGTTTATCAGCTTGATACCGTGGGTCCATGTTTCAAGGTTCGACCCGACCCACAACGCTACTGGGCATGATCCAACGCAATTTGAACCAATCGCCCACTTGCCATTTTTTTCGACGGCGCTAATCTTTAATATTGTACTTCAACAATGTATGTGGATAACAGACAAAATTGATGGAAACTTAACTAATAAAAGCTACATTTAGGCGATTTACTGCCGGCTTACAACGATATCAGTCCCGTCACGGTATTAATGCGCGACACAAAACATGTTTGTTAAACTTTCTTTCATATTTTTTACTTGCGTGTGGTAGTACTGTAGGCCAGCCTGTTATGCAGATCGGCAGTGAAACACATCTAAACAGATGTCAACATCTCTGGTAAATTAATGTCAAAAACCTTTCTAAATAGCATATTAATGGCATGAAAAATCCATATTCGTCATAATAAAATCTGGTAACGAAGCAACAAAAATAACTAAACTAAGCAATGTAATAAAATAATTATAATTATAATTATAGTAATAGAAGTGTAGTAGTAGTAGTAGTAGTAGTAGTAACAATACCTATTTCTGCGTGAACTGTGAATGCATCTAGACCATCTTGACCTCATTAACGCAAACTCTTGGTTCAAGTTTTGTCCAAGCTGGTCTTCCAATACAGTTCTTTTTCACATTGGATCACTGCATTCAGTTAGTTTTACGACGACGTCGACTCCTCCGAGTCGACCTAATAAAGTGGGTCTCAAATATCCGTCCGCCCGTCCGTACGTCCGTCCGTCCGTCCACAAAAAGTTTCTTCGATTTCAATAAAATTCGGTATGTAGGTATAGGTCGACGAGTGATGCATGACGGTATGCAGTATGACCCGATCCAAGGTCAAGGTCAACGTCACGAGCCCTTGAAATTCGGAAATTCGGCCATTTTCAAAGGCTATATCCTCCCATTTATAATGGGGGCTGTCAAATGACCACGTATTCTTAAATTAAGGGGCAATACTTATAGCCTATCCGGGACGGATTTTTAATTTTTGTCCTAGTTTTTGTATCACGTGACTTTGAAGTTGGCAGTAAGTAGGAGTCGACCGGCAGTCCCGTACACGGCTAATTTATTTACACTGCATTTCTTTGGATTATTAATTTTTATCCAGGTGTACGCCTGTAATTATTTGATTCTCAAATGCAAAGCATACAAACAAAGTGTATATAGTCGGATGCAAGTTAGTTAACGATGCATGGATGATTTTTTATTGCGAGTAGATGACTGAGTGGCGTGACGACGTTAGACATAATTGCGTCGTGGCGTGTGTTGTTCTGCGTTACAACTGGCGCACAGAAAGACGTATTTTTAAACCGACGCACCCAGTCGTTCACTCACTGGCATACCTAGAATTTCAACACACAGCGGACACCAATTCTTCTTCTTTTCTTTCTCGATTTCCTCTCTTCCCATATATCTTTCCTCTTACGTTCCTGTCCCTTCCAACTCCGCACCTCCAAGTCCAGCTAGGGGATCTGGGAAGCGATATCAGTGCCCAGCGGTTGGGCGGCCGAGAACAATGTACTTGTTGCATTCTGATGTTAAAACATCGCACCTGGCAACAACTGTGACTGACTTTTATGGCAGTTATTTATGAAAACTGCTGCTGCAAAAAGTCTTATATTTTGTTGGTGACTTTCGGTGATTCATACACGAGTGTATCGCTAATACTCCACAGAAGAGTGGTCAACATTTTGGTGACTCTCCTAGGGGGGGCAGTTGCTCCCACTGCTCCCTGGATGCTCCACTACATCGAGTCGCTGTCGGAAATGAGGGGCGAAATAATGTCGCCAGTGAGTCTCAATCGTCATGAAATTGCCGCGCTGGCCGGCTGCACATCGAGCGACGAAGCGATAATTTCCGTACGGTCGGACCGGCTGGGCTGGGCTGGGCTGGACTGCTGGTATTACGTTGAACGAGTGATTGATGCACGTGAATGCCCCACCAGTCCGCAGTGGCGAGGGTAATTAGACGTGATTTACGCGAGCTGGATGCGCGAGGTGTTTATAAGATGCGAGCCTGGCTGCATGCGGACGTTGGGTTATCGCCCGGGTCACGTGATCTATCCACACTGCCACGTCCGAAAGCCGTTTGGAGCTGTAGCGGGTCGTTTGTTACCGTGTCGCACACGGTCGACAACCATTGGACGTAACTGTCAATTAGCAATCTATATACAAACACTGGCGTCCTTCCAACGCGCGGAATTGCGGATATTGGAAACGGAGCCATGAAACAATTGAAAGCGTATATGCACGTCACTAAACCTGACAGTATAATATAAACCGGTATATTGTCGGTTTTAATGCATGGAACAAGCAGGATTAACAAACAAACAAAACCCACAAGAAATGGGATCCAGAAAAGTAAATATCAAATTAAGACAACTTTCGCGTTATAAAATCGCGCATTTGTCCGATATAGTTCGAAAAAGCGCTGTTTGCGTGTGTAATTTTGCAACTATACTGCCATTATGAATACCATTTACTGTTGCTTTTACACGGTTATCGTACAAAAACAGCAGTTCAGTTGCACGGATGTCGTTCGTTGTATAAAAAGGAAATATTCGTTACAATATGTAAGAGTGTTGTGGACTCTAGACATTGGGGTCGCGATAGGTGCTGTACCCGCGCTGTTTCGTATATTTGAGCGGTTTGTCGACAACGGTTGTTCGACAAATTCGCCGGTCGTATAGAGTCTACGAACCATTTCACGCCGGTGAACGGCAAGGGCTTAGAAGTCGCTGGAACGAAGGTTTGGTTTGACTGCATGGTGTGTGTATACACGGAACCTGCCTGCGTTCCGTCGTCCGCGAACATTTCGGTCGCGTAATGCGTAAACCGCGCGTGTAACGTAAACACAGTTTGTTTAGATTTCGTTTAAAGCCCAGTAAATTTCCCGCCGCGGGAACCCCCATCACTTCCCCCTCTGTCCTGGACTGTTACCTCCGTTCTGCATGGGCTGATCGGCCGCGGACACTTGTCCACCGTGCATAGATTACGTCATTCTGTTTAGCTGTATACTTCTGGTGGTCGTTAATTTGCAGAGCAAGTGGCTGCAGTTCGGCGTCGTCGGCATCCATATGCCGACCTACTCGTTCTGTTAATGGTGTTATTTGTGACCTCACAGCGCGTTCAAGGCTCTTATACTGCTGCGGTGTTGCTGGTTTCTTCGTTCGCGTGAATAAATAGTGAAATTTCATTGAAATGACGGGAAATTGCAGTTCCACTGTTTTCCGAGTCATTGGTTTTAGTTAGGAGGCAATCACATATACTTTGTATACACTGGCTGGAGTAACGCATGATCGCAAGCTGACGGCAACCAGTTTAAACCATAGCATCGTTAACAGGAAAGTTGAAAAAACTAGCACCACTGACTTATTACTGGCCCGCTTACACATAGTATATGGGGCAGACTAGTAACAATCGCTGTCGTCTGTCGTCGTCTGTAACACTCGCATATGCAACGTAACTCACCAGGGGGCAGCACGCGATGGTGGGCCAGTAGTGTTACGTCCCGTCAGGGCGACACCTTATTGCACTGGCGACGATGAATGGGATTCATTAGTCGAGATTCCGACGATCCGTAAATACGTATAGGTTGACAGTGACGTGACGTAATTTGTGCATTACTATCTATGCCAGCCGTTCTGGCCGCCATGATGTAGGGCAAGGAAATGTAAACATTTTGTAGCACTTACAGTCAGATCGCCGATCTGGCGCTAGCACTAAGCTTTTCTCAAACCTACCGATTCAGTTTTATTACTGGCCCGCCTACACATAGTGTAGGGGGTCAGACTAGTAACGGTCGCTGGCATCTGTCGTCGTGTCGTTGTCTGTAACACTCGCATATGCAACGTAACTCACCAGGGGGCAGCACGCGACGGCGGGTCAGTAATGTTACGCCCCGTTAGGGCGACAGCTTGTTTAAATAACATGACAAATTTTTCCAGTTAACTTCGCACACTACGACATTATGCCGTACAACATGGAGATCGTATAAATTACTCTGACGTCACTTCGCCCTAACGTAGTAATGGAATGTTTTGTGTGCGTAGCGACACCTGGCGACTCGGCGACGGAACTGACAAACCCGCGCATCGTGGAACATCCGGACGACCAGTACGTCGCGCGCACGGAGCCGGCGACACTCAACTGCAAGGCCGAGGGACAGCCTACGCCGGTGATCACGTGGTACCGGGATGGACTTCCGGTCGTCACGGCCAACGAGAACCCGTCGTCTCACCGGATGTTGCTGCCGAGCGGACAGCTGTTCTTTCTGAGGGTCATTCACAACAAGAACAGCAAGCCGGACGTCGGCACGTATTACTGCAACGCGACCAACCCCGAGACACACTTCAGTGTCATCAGCCGATCAGCTCGACTACAAGTTGCCGGTCGGTTGTGTCAGTTGTGTGCTCATTATTCATCATCATCATTATCATATACGACAAGATTATAGAGCGACACCGTCACGAGAAACATCCGCTTCAGGGGCACTGTACAATAAAGTTTAAAAACAGATTATTACTATTATTATTATTATTATTACGGAGAGATATTATTGGAGTGCTGTGCAGTCTCGAAAACGTCAACAGATGAAAACGATAGTGTCATGCCGGTTTATAGTGAGAATATTGACGTCTTGAAGACGGTATATAGCGATGATGACGCGACGACGTCATTCCAAAACATTTCACGTTTAAATTGTACGCTGATAACAGTGGAGAAATAACGAAACTAAAAGCAAGTACGTCCGTCTTCGGAGACGGCTGTATATCCACACATGCCGATCCTACGCCCACACGCCGCGCGAACTTGATAGGCACGGCGTAGAAATCAGTAACCGTACAACGGTACAAACAAACAAACAAAATTACAACCAGTAAACGATATATCCACACCTTCCGTATCGGTATGTGTGGAACAACCGAACAGCGAAGAGAAAAAGACGAAAAATGATTCAGATCTCACAAATCCACAGCGTAAATGAAACGACATTGGAGAGTGCACGTGGACAAGAGAATTACCGCGTGGAAATACAGTCGACGAAACATATCGCTCGCAATTCACAAGCTCGGCCATTTACGAGAAAGATTGTATAGTACATAAATTATACAAATCCGCGCGCGTGGCCGTTGTGTCACTTGTGTGCCAAGGAAGATTGGTGCTAGCAGCAGGGGACCGAAATTCTTTCCTTCGACAAAGATTGTGGGCAAACCGCAGTGTGGCTGGCTGGTCTGGGAATTTCTCCAGGGAAATTTTTCAAGTTTATATGTACAGTGATGCAGAATGAGGCCATTTCAGCGCGCACCTGTTACGTTCGCCCTTTACCTTTATATAGGTGCCACATTGTCGCAACATTGTCGAAAGATAGACTCCACTGTTGCATGACATTTCGGTCTCTAAACACCGTGTAATCTATACCTCGACCACACCAGCGCCACCTAGTGTGCGTCTGCCGGAAGGATTTGTTTTTCTTCCATCTATTTATGTTTACTCGTCCGGCGCGGTGGCGATCGACAGCCGGAATTGGCGCGCAAATGAGCCGGCTAGTTGTGAATGCGGGTTTACGACTGCATGCGCTCTGTCCATCGGTCAGTCATCTGTCAACTTCTGTACAGCGGCAAAGCGGCTCATTTGATCAAGTTTTCGTTCATTGTTTGCTGTTTCGTGATCCTATGTTGACACCTTTGATGTCTGGGTCGTGATTCTATATACACCAGTGAGCGGGACGTGACGTGATTTCCTCTGGCGCATTCCGAGAAACCGTCTTTCTGCTTTAAATTACCGTGTTCTCAACGCTAGCATCACTTAAATTCGTATCGTTGAATTTTACCATTGAATTGATCCATTTTATCACACTTAAACCAAATTTCAACTTTCACCTGCTCATATAGCTCGAAAACCAACTGGATGGCTGTAATGTGTGGAGTGCCCACAAAAAACAATACAGTATTGGGCTCGAAGTGCTCGGCTATCTCTGCACGAGCTGTTTACTTTTGCATTCGACGAGGCCTAGTGTCACGTGACTCAATAGTCGATGGTGATTGGTACCTGCGACTGAGTGATGTCAGCGTTATCTGCCGTGCTGTCAACCCGCGTTGGACGTCGCAGAAAATTTGGAGAGGTTTCTTGTACAGGCCATCGGAATGACTTTGAATTGATTTCAACGGTAAAAAATAGAAACTATAAATCCCGTAGAGGGTTACTTTGGTAGCGAATTTCCGGCGATCTGTTATCATTGTGGAGTTATGGCGACCTGAAGTCGCAAGACGTTACAATTTTTTGAGACATTTGTGCGTTTTATTTGGGAAAAACGACCCATTACGGTAAAGTTTTCGAAATTCCGGGTAGACCGTTGTACTTGCGATCAACAGGTCGTGGGTTTACTCGGACTCGGGGCAAAGCTGCGTAACAACCTTGGGCAAGTTGTTCAGACCTATCGGCCTCTGTCACCAAGCAGTATAACTTGCTACCGGCCAAGGGGCGGTGATGTTCTGCGGCTGGGACGGTAAACGCAGGCCTGACGGAAAGTAGTGGCAGCCTACCGCCGAGTGGATGACTTATAGTCACCTGCACCTGTACACCGTGATCAGCTCCGGGCACAACGCTCGGTGAGAGTCTGGGAAGCCTTTACCTTTTGTATTCTACAGAGACGTGACACTGCAGAAGAGGTAAAGGCACGTGTGTGGGCGTGGATTCACGATCCGTCACGTGCGTTGCCGTTATTGACTGTCATCCACATGGTTGGCGGTGTTGGTTCACGTATCCAATCGTTCGTAGTTCACGGCCCGTACTCGGCATCAAGCCGCGCA
>Ga0209780_1002294_pt1 | contig 13486 bp, 12 predicted proteins | sample WorMetexBAHAMAS2_FD_187384 | JGI IMG/M metagenome (GOLD analysis project Ga0209780, IMG submission 187384) | Marine gutless worms symbiont microbial communities from Max Planck institute for Marine Microbiology, Germany - Inanidrilus exumae... | ecosystem: Host-associated > Annelida > Digestive... | reverse complement strand
ACGTTGAATGTAAGAGGCACTGTTTCATTTATGCCAGTTTTACAACGCCAGCAGCCGCGTCTAGCGAGTGCATCAGTTTGGTGTATTCTAATATCACCAATCAAGCAAGCCACAAACAACATGTGCAGCTAGCATAGTATGGTTGTGAAATGGTCAAAGATAACAAATATGCATGGAAAGACAGCAACAGAAGTCCAATCCAGTCACAGTCACATGGACTTCTTCGTTCCGCCTTTCCTCATTCATCATGTCCCCAAAATAAGTGCAAAGTAAGTTTAAAAATATAAATTCGGCGTGTGGCAATGCAAAACAATAAACAATAAACTCCTTTCCAGCAAAGCACGGATATGCATGCACGCTAAATTCACCAACATGAACTTTGTAACTCTGTTCGTCTCCTCCATTTTAGCAATGAAGCAGAAATTTACTTACTGGGAAAGTCTACTCTCAGCTCCCATCACTAATTTCACAATCCCAGAGACAACAGGTGCAGACACAATCCAGTCTACATGTAACACGTCCATGTCCTAAGTTTGTACGAGCCTACGAGTAGAACTGACGGGCTCGATTATCATTGATGAGCTGTAGTTCACTAGTCAGTCAGTAGGTGGCACTGTTGGCATCAGGCGAGTCATTGCAGTGAGACAGTTGTTACCAGCCGTGTGGTCTGCAGGCGCGGACCACTGACGACGTCGGTTGCGGAGCGTGGTGCTGCTGGCGTGACGCTGAATGTTGCGTGTAGGATTAGCACCGGCCATCAGTCGCATAGTTGCCTCATGGTCAAACACCTACACCAGACGCAGCAGAAATGACTGACTGAGTTAAGGTTTCACGTCCCACCCGACACAAAATAGGTCATTTCTGAGACGTTCCTCCCAGCCAATCTCTTGGCTAAGTAATGAAAAACTGAAACAAACACAAAAGCAAACATGCATCCGCAACAAAATATACTAAGACACAAAATGAACCCCAAAAACTAAAGCCAGGTTTGGTCGCCTCCTACAACCTCTGGCCTGGAAACGCAACGGGTCTATTCTGGAAGGAGTAGACAGATAAGTCAGGAAGTAAACAAGTAAGACAGAAAGCATAAGGAAAGAAGAAAGTAGAGAAGAAAAAGAAAAAAAAGTCAAGCAAAAACATCAACAAACAATTATTATAGTGACGAAATCGACACACGAATCATGGCGCATTACTAAAAAGCAAAACCTTAAAATAAGACAGAAAGAAACCTTGGTCATTGCAGCACGCCAGTGATGTGCCAGACGACGCAGGGTTGCCAAGTCCTGCTGGAACGATGCCAGATCATCGGCAAACACCGTCGTCGTGGTAACCGCCTCCTCATCAGTGCTCGTCGCCATGGCGACACAGTCACGTTGCCACATCTCAGTACGTGTTGTCAGCAGCCAATCACAGACAAGCAGCTGCAAAGCCTGCGACAACATGCGATCCAGTTAAGTAAGTAAAAAGTTAGCAAATGAAACTGAAGAATGGTGGGATACAGACGAACTATTTGACTAGGTAACAATTACCTTTGGCAGGAAAAGATGTGGTTTGGGCCCTAAACAACATGAATAATATTAACAGTAACAAGAATGATATCTTAACAAAAATAATATTTTAAAAGCTCTCATTCAACTTCGCATCAATCACTTCAGAAAATTTTCCTCTGACCTTGACCAAGCTGAAGCAACGTGTCAAATATCTAGGTCAAAGAAGCATTGGTTCAAAAGTTATTGCTTGGACATACAGGCACACACACACAAGAATAAATACTCTACCTGGACCAATAAAGTGGTCTGTAACTAATAATAAATAAATTTATGACATGCAAGATGTAGTAAATGGCTTGAAGCAGCATACACAAATACAAATTATAAAAACAAGTAACATAATAATATGACTAAACATAATTAAATACACATATTAACGCTAAACTGAATCAACTAAAACGTGCAAAATTTCATTCATAACTGACGTTTGATGATGAGCAGTTCAGGCCGGATGGCTTTCCTATCAGACAGGCAACAATGTCAAGACACTGGAAAGAACTCCGACACAGCATCCGGCAAACCATTTAACCATTTCTGTCTACAAGACGGAAATGAAGGTGGTACAGATAACACCGCTAAGAACTCCAGCATTTTCTCCATAATCTGTTTGCATCAGCTGCGTCAGCAAGACAAAAATGGGTCACTTTATCTTTTGCTAAAACCAGGTCTAAAACCTTAGTCTAAAACCAAAGCTTAATCTGAACGGCTAAACCCTGGTTTTAGATCGAGTTCAGATTATGTGAAAGACAAAGTGATTTGGTATTAGACAAAGGTCTTAAATCTATGAAACGAGTGATAATTGCCTATCTAAATATGTTAGGATGGTTTGGCTTAAGACCGGGTTGCTCAGATTAAGTTTGGTTTAAGACCAAACTCTGGTTTAAGCGGTAAGTTTGGTTTTAGACTTTGGTCTTAGACCAAAGTTTTTGTCACTTCATGTTTTGCATTAATTAAGCTTAAACCAAACTTTTGGTCTTAGACTTTGGTTTTAGCGAAAGATAAAGTGACCCATTGCAGGCAGTGAAACTTCGCCCTAACAAGATCCTCCAGTTCCTAACTGATGTTGCCAGCTAGCACTGTTGAAGAAAGAGACAAGATAGAGAGACCTTGGTGAGTGCAGTGGACAGGCCGCTGTTGTCGGCTCGTAAAAGCAGGTCTCTCAGTAGAGCACCTGCTTTGTCACACAGCTGAACACACACGTAGTGAGACTGACGACCCGGTGACAGGGCCGCGTGAATGCACTGCTTCCTCGCCTTGTATGCCACGTGCACCAGCTTCATCAGTCCATCACTAAACACACGGCAACAACTCAGACTGTCATGCTGCAGTCGGGCGTTCATCCAGCATCAGTCGATTCATCAACTCCAAAATTTTCTGACCAACCTCCACCACCACCTCCACCTGTTTTAATGACTTTTTCCAGGTGTACCTAGATTAGTTCCCTCCCTGTTCTCTTCATCCACATGTTTACAAAAAAAACCTTTTGGGAAAAGTAGCAAAGTTTTTTTCTGGCCACAAGTCCTTCATGTCACACAACCATGAGTGTCAAGCACTGCAGAAAAACTGAAATTGCTGACCTCAACCAGGCAAAACCACCCACCACTGGAAATCATCCATTGCCAACACTCTTAACCCTATCGGCCGTTTAATTTCAAATTTTATAAACCCAAGATGATGAAAGGCTATCATATCAAAAGCCGTTAAATCGCCATATATCAGCAACAGATCGCCGGGTAATATGGCATGATGATAATATGACAATAAACTTTACTATGCCAGCCTACGCTTATGCCTACCACTACCCTTACTATTTTACATAATAAAATCGCCAAAAAATTACGATAATAAAACTGGATTCAAAACTGCAAATATCTAAATTTCATTCGCCAAATCGACAAACAGAAGCTAGTCATCACATTTATATCAGTGAGCAGCCTGTCATAATATAAAAGCTAGCTTCTGTGCTTAAAAATTGCAGATAAAATTTTGATATTTGCTGTTTAAAAGTGGCAGCTTTTACAACAAAGAGAAACTGTTTCTATGATGGTTGTTAAACCACTGTGTGTGCATGCGTACTTACTCTGAGCTGTGCGACTGTTTGGGGACGTTGTCAATGATGGCGTACAGACGTTGCAGGGTCGCACTGTCAGTCACACTTCCATCATCTGAGTCGGTCAGCAGTGACCAGTGGACAGCTGCGGCCAGTACGGCTGACCACCAGCGAGAATGTTCATCCACACCTACCAACATACGTCAACATCACGAGGATTTACTTACTTAAAGTCAGCTTTACCAATTTATTTTCTTCCATCCATCCACTGTCATTATCCACGCTGGCATAGCAGCCGGCGTGGATAGGGCGTAGGGAGTTCAGACGTGTCTGTATGTCCGTCCGTCTGTTTGTCTGCGCTCTAACAGGAAAACGGCTTAAGCTATCAACACCAAACTTGGTACACGTATACTCTATAGCAGTCGCTCGGCATGTATAGCCCCAGAGGTCAAAAGGTCAAGGTCACATGGTTACGAAAAAACCGTCATGGTGCACGTTTGCTAGTGACGACAGTCGGCATCCAGTAACCCTGTGCTCTGCTACCTGCTGCCGGCGTGGGTCTGCATGTCGATACGACTGCCTATGTTTTCTCGTTCTCTATTTGATTCCATGCAATCGACTTAGCCATCAGATGGTACTGGACAATCACAGGTCACCGACTGGCATTCGTTCTAACTGTCAACCAGTCTCTGTACACATCTGACCACTTGGCCAGCATTATCTCAACTCTCCGTGGCTTTTCTGCATACTGGTGAGGAGGCTGGTGCAGTGTCTCTTCTCCGGGAGTCACAGGGTGGATCAACGAACGACCAAATCCATTTCAGCAGTCCGCATCAGAGCTTTACGCGTTTCTTTCAACACTCTGAGTGTTAGTTGGACAACTGGAAGGGTACTCAGCCTGTGAAAATCTGCTCCAATTATGCCCACAGCTTCCCTTTATGTGAGACCCAGCAAAACTTGCCATTAACACAGGTTTAATTATAAACTCAAACCAAAAGTATGCTAAGGAACGAAAGTTTCCATTACCATTGCCCACGACAGAAACAGAAACGAGGTGTCACAACTACAAAGAATATTAACGCACCAGTCCTTGACAGAGCAGACTGAGAGCCACTAGAGACACTGGACGTTGTGTCAAACCCGGCTGATAGTTCACTCACAACATCCAGACAATGAAGTACATCAGCTGCTGATGCTGACAATGATGATAACTCAGCGTCTCTACAGAGCACAGCAAATCAACTACGTTCGTCTGTCATAACAAATAATAATAATAAATTAGCCCCGTACAGGACTGACAGTCGTCTCTTCACAAATGATGTTTCTCCCAAGTTCAAAGTCACGTGACACAAAGACTAGGATAAATATAAAAATTCGGCAAGGCTAAACTCGGATATTGTGTCCTAGTTAACGAATCTATGGTCAGTTGCCAGCTCCCATTGCAAATGGCAGAGATAGCTTTTGAAAATGGCCGTAATTCCGACTTTGAAGAGCTCGTGACCTTGACCTTGAATCGGGTCATACTGCATACCGTCGTGCATCACTCATCGACCTCTACCTACATGCCAACTATCACTGAAATAAACCGAACTTTTTGTGGACGGACAGACACATGAACGCACGGACGGACATTTGAGACCGGCTTTATATAGCCAACTCTGTCGAAGAGTCGACCTAATAAATGGTACTTTTGCACAATGCTTTGACAGTCGGGGACTAATACTTTTGGAAGAACTGAACTGAGTCTCTAGCAGTGAAAATGAATGCTGGCCAGACAAAAATGAAGCAACATGGATGGGCAAAGTGTGGGCAACACGCAGACACTAGAGAAGATGTGATTAAGTTCTCAAAGGTCAGACATCGTAGAATGTCCGCTGCTCTCAGTAGTCTAATGATGAGAAAACTGAAAATGAAATTGGGCAAACCAGTAACGGCAGTGTGGGAAGAAGCAGATCGATGTAACTGCTGCTTGCTGGTAAGGACATTGTGCTGATTTCAGTGTGGTCTGGCGGAGTATGTGCCCTACTGAGTGCTGTCTTGTTTACTTGGCTATAAAACAGTGTGAAGATAACTTACTGATCAGTGGTGTTTGAGTCGTCACGTGAACTGTTCGTGTGGTTGGCACCAGGTGGAGTCACCAGTGCTGTGGCGGCCTGCTGCAGTAGGCTCTCACGGAAGCCACGCAGCACGTGTTCCAGTGGATCCACTGTACAGGACACGGACAGCATCAGCATCAGCAACATGGCTCAGCATCTCTTTAATACTCACAAACTAAAGTAAAGTATACGTCGATTTGTACAGCGCATCGTCGTAACTACCTCTAATGCGCTCAGACATGGATCACACAGTTTTACGTGCAAATTACACACGCCTGCCTTTACTCCCCAGCCGCAGAGCATCACCGCCCTTTGGCTGGTACTCATTTTACCGTCCCACGGAGGGTAGAAGGCTGGGTCGACCTGGATGGTTGGTTACATACCAAAATAAAGTGCAGCCTGTGGGAGTCGAATCTGGACACGGTCACCCATCCCAGTACTAACCCGACTCAGCGTAGATTAACCGCATTGATCTAGATCAACGATGCTACCACTACGCCACACCGCCACCTAAGAGTCATTAGCCACAGTCACAGTCATTAGACCGCACGGCATCCTGATGTCAAAGGGCTCATGTTATACCGCTGTGGTTTTTTGTATGTGAAGTTTGGAGGTTGCAGCTGCATCGGTTTTTTTAGATATTGTGCGGATAAACCGACAAACGTGTTACCGTTTCAGTTTGAGTAGATCATATCTGATTACAGATGGAAAAAGATAACTGAAAATGAGTTGGGGTATGTGGGTAGACACAGTCAAAACTATTTCTACAACCTCATCGGTCACACTACACAGCAGGTATTTCTGTCAAATAGCAACTGCCCTACTGCACATCACAACTGCTGACAACCATCTTGCTCAGACTGTAACAAAATTCTCACATCGGATTACTTGCTTCTCAATCGTGTACATGCATTTACTGGAAACGGACATTTACAACTGGACTGGCCGTGTCTCCCAGTGCGAAAATATAGGGGGAGGGGTGGGCAAAAACTCACCGACCGTTCTCAGCCGTTTCTGGACCAACGTTCACCAAATTTTGGGGGCATGTAGGAGTCCCTGTAGATTGACAAATTTCTTTCCGATTGTTGATATCATGTCCCGTTGCAGAAATATGTTAACCAAGATTCCGATGGAAAATGACCATTCGTCTTGTTTGATAGCGTGTGTGGTGGTGTAAAGGTGTGTTGCAAAGAAGAGCTCACGTTCATTGACACAAGCTGTGAATGAGCTGCTAGTGTCCTGCTGAGACCAGGACGCCGTGAGGAAGTACTGCCGACCCCGAGGTTGACTGAGCCAGGCCAGCGTGGTTGGCACTGGATGATTTGTACACTCGGCACACAGGTCTTCAGTACGACTCACCAGCTTACTCTGTAACAGTACACCACATTCAACGTCAACACTTCTCAACGCCGCCAACTCTTGTTATTCACACACGCCGATGGGCAAGGTGTGGATATATCATTTACTGTTTGTTTGTTTTTGTAATTTTGTGCGTTTGTACAGTTACGTTTCTCTGCTAAGGATAAAGCTAGCGTCATCAATTTTGCACGGTGGTTCATCGGCGTCCTGGGCAGGGAATCACCCATGTTGGGGAAGTTTGCTCCCCCAGAAGTCCAAAATCGGACGAATCGGCCAGCCACCGGGAAGTAAGGACCACCACAAACGTCACGCTAGAGATGTGCCGTTCGTGGAATATGGCGCGGCATGTGGGCATGTGTGGATATAGGTCGTCAGTCCCCACTGACGTACTTATTTTAATGGTCATTTGCCAGGCAAACCTGGGTTAGTCTATTTCCGCCAGTTCTTTCCTGATCTTGTTCCAAAGGAGAACTTTGGAGATAAGTGGCACATAATTCTTCGGGGGCCGGATGTCTTTCTGGTCACCCAATCAACGGTAACGAAGCACTCAATGGAACACAAAGCACTGACTCCAACCAATCGCCTGACATCACTGTTTCTTTATCCACCACTGAACTCCCGAGCAGTGCACCTTTTACACCAACATTCCTACCAGTAAGTGCCATAAACACTGTACTTATTCCTGGACGTGACAGTTGCTAAATTCTCACCTCACAGATGCACAGCCATAAACTATATGCACGCATCAATCAAAATTGAATGCCTTTTCCACTCTGTTATGCTGCCTGCAGCCGGCCACACGTTGCAGGATTTGAGGACTGTCAGTGTTAAAGAAAAAACTTTGTCTTCATCAGAGTTACATCAGCGGAGCTTGTTTCACTTAAAGATGATATGCAATGTTTTTTGCTTGTTAAAAGTAAATTGCCCATAGTATGTCTTTAATATGCGCAAATGTATTTGAATATTAAGGAACATCAAAGAATTAGGAAATTTTAGAAAAAGCGCAAGAAAGTGATTTGTTTACCATTGCAAGCGATGACATCATACCAGGGAAACGAACGAGGAAACAGGCTATTGGAGTGTTGAGTGAGACATTACACAACATATAGGCATAACGACATAGAAATAGGTTCTTAAAACATAAAATGGTATAATAAATAACTTCTTATCTAATCTCAAACGCATAACAATGCAAACGTAACAAGCGTATCCTGGCATGACGTCACACATGACGGAAACAGCCAAAGAATAACTATACCAAAAAGACCAATAAACTTGTAATTTTTTAGCATTTTACGGCACAATTTATCGAAATTTGTTAACACAGATGGGTTTATATTGCAGTAAGCAGCTAGAAACTACTTTTAATCAATTTGGTAAAAAAAATCGTTGCATATCATCTTTAACATTCATAGAAATAAGAAGTTAACCGATGACTTCAAAGTTCGAACTGACCACAAGGAAGTGAAAAGACGTTGGAAGATAAAGACGAACGGTCATCGCCATCAGAGCGTATATCTCGGCCAGTTTGTCCGGCGGCAACGTGTGGCTGGCGACGTTGCCGAGATTAACGGCACACAGAGACAAGTTCAGTCCTGACCAGACTCCTTGACTTACTTTACCTACACCAACATCAGCAACACCATCATCATCAGCCACATCACTGTGACGTCAGTTATCAAGATTGTCAACTTTACACCTTAGATACACCTCATACATTAGCAAACTGGAAGTATGGCCATTTTCAGTGTAAATCTCGATTAAATTCCTACCCCCTCCAATTCTCAAGGTGACTGTTCATATGGCTGGATGCCCTCAATGACCTACAGACATCACACTCTGCACTGGCTCTCCACTGCCAGTAACATAAATATAACTGCTCCAAACGCTAGTTGGAGTTTAACATCCCTTTTCAGCACAAATATGGATATATCACAGACGAAAGGTCATGGATGGAGAGCTATCCCTACCCAGCATAAGAAGGCCAGCAACATATTAACAGATGAGGCGAGTACAAAATGTAAAAAAAGTTAAAGGTACTAAAAGATATGGTATTTGGGGAAGTGTGGAAGTGAAGGAATATAGGGGGATTACCCCGGGCCCACATGAGGCAAAGTGCTCCAGTTTTCACTGGGAGTGCCAGATAACATAGGCCGACCACGGCTGTACCATGGTCATGTGTATGTGTGTTTGCCTCACCGGTGATGTGGAGCTGAAGGAGTTTCATGTAGACGACCGCAGCGTCCCTCGCCGACAGTCGGATGTCGTCGGCGGTGACGCTGCGCCAAAGACGGCCCGCCGACACCTCGACCCTCACGCCGACACCGGTCCAGTGCAGCAGACAGCGCAGCACGTTCCAGAACAGGCTCGCGAACAGATCCAGCTTCGTTGTGGGCAGCGGCCGACCCAGCGCCAACAGACAACTACGCAGCTGGGAAGACGCTTGCACATAGCTGCCCTGTTACACAACACAGGTATCATACAACTGTATACATTAACTGCGCTTTCCTACAGCCAAGCATCAAAGTCAATGGTATATTCGTTTCTCCGCCAACGTTCACCATTACCATAGTAACAATAGCTACTGAGACGTGCATTTCAGTATTTCTTCCAATTAAGCGTCAAATTTCTCTGTTCGTCTTTTACTTCAGTTTGCAAGTAATTTCGAATAGCTAGTCAGAATTATGCCCCTTAAAGATGATATGCAACGATTTTTTACCAACTTGATTAAAAGTAGTTTCTAGCTGCTTACTGCAATATAAACCCATCTGTGTAACAAATTTTGATAAATTATGCCGTATAAATGCTAAAAATTACATGTTTATTGGTCTTTTTGGCATAGCTATTCTTCGGCATGTGTGACGTCATACCTGGATACACTTGAATAGCTTGTTCCCTTGTTCATTTACCTAGTATGACATCATCACTTGCAAAAGTAAACAAATCATCGGGTGTGCACTTTCTCTAAAAATTTCCTAACTTTTTGATGTTCCTTAATATTGTACTTATATTAAAGACATACTATGGGCAATTTACTTTAACAACCAAAAAAATCATTGCAGATCATCTTTAAAAATAGTCAACTAAATTATGTCCGACTTTGTGGTAAATGAGCAAATTTAAGCAAAATCGGTCATACAGCTATACGGCCCATTATAGAAAAAAACATGATGCCATCCACAAAACTGGAAGTACATAATGTATCGCAACAAGCCCAAAGAGTTCCAAGCCACGGCCATAGGCAACATGCACAAAAATTTGGCAAAGATCACGCATGTGGTTCTGGAGATATCCTCGCAGACAGACAGACAGACAGACAGACACACAAACACAATACTTCGCAACCGCTCCCATGGGCTAAGTAAAAATCTTTGACAAACCTTATGCCAATAAGCCAAGGATATCACGGAATACCAGATGTAAAATTAGTGTACCGTTGTCATACAGTGAGACGAAACAAGAAAGAGAGAAAACCATTAGAGACATACAGAAAGCTCGGCAAACTCACTGCCGCGAGGTAGACGTCGGCCTGCCGTCTACTTCGCCAGTAGCTCACAGACGACGCAGTCAGTGGCTTGGTCACCGGCTCACCAAACACAAACAGTTTAGCGAGGACGGCCGCCATCACCACTCCGTTTAACATCCAGACTATCAGCGACGGCATCAGCCAGCTCGTCCATGACGCATTCATCTCATCTGTATTATTGACACAAACCACCCCGCCACCATACACCAGATGGCAGCACCACTGAAGACCACTGACACATTGTACCAGATATTCCTAGCACACTGGGTGTAGTGGTCCATACTGTGTAACGAGACAGCTGATATCTGGTACCACACATCAGGGCTGCTGCAATGGAGTATGAATTAACTCACATGCTGTGCTGCAAAGCCACTTGCCATATAAATCAGGGTACATAGGTCAAAGACTTGGCATAAGAAGAGTAATGCCTCTTAATATTAATAATAAGAACTAGAAAACATAGGCAGTCGTATTGACATACAGACCCACGCCGGCAACGGCCGCAGGTAGCAGAGCAGCGTATTGGTATGCAGAATACGGGACATGGTCACTAACAACCGTGCAACCATGACGATTTTTGTAACCGTTGTGACCTTGACCTGTTGACCTCTGGGTCGATGCATGCTAAGCAACTGCTAATAAAGAACTTGCAGAGGACGAAATGACAGGGGAGTAACCCAGCACCTGAGTGGAAGCAATTTAATCACAACTGACCGGTTTGTTTGAGTGTGCGTGAATGTCCGCTGTGGAACTCGAGACTGTCGTCAGAGCCGGTAGACATGGAGCTCTTGATGAGGAGGTTGAACGGGTTGACGACGAGCAGAGTGCACATCAACACACACAGAGTGACGCGGATACGATCCGGCAGTCCCGTGAACGCCGGCGGACTGGTCACGCATTCTAACAACAACGCAACACAAGAACAACTCGTTTTATGACAGCAATTGTTAATAACAAGTGTCAAAAGTAATCTGGCAAAAGGTCGCATTGTCGACTGGTCACTCATTGCAGCTACAAATGTATTCATCCATCTTGACCCCCAACTAACATGGTTCTTTGAGCCCACATCAGTCAGCCCCCAAACCGCATCTCGATCAGTTCACCCTTAATTGCACAGCTCACCCGTGTGCCCAAATCGTCAAAAACTAAGGTCATGATTCTTGCTGTACTGCTCTACAGTAGCCGATAAATTTTATAAATTTACTGATAGCTTGCCATTTTTTTAATTTAAAAACAACAAGACAAACACTCTCTTCACTCCACACACCAGACTACGGTTCAGAGAACGAGCATTCCGCGTCGCCGCTGCCAAGGCATGGAACCAACTCCCTAACAATGTCCGTTCTCTTCGCGATACCAACTCGTTCAAGTAGAAACTAAAAACTTTTTTGTTTACAAAATTTTATCATGTGTAATTTTTTATCTAGTTCTGGTTCATTATTCGACACTGATTGTTAACCTGCTAACTTTGCATGTACTGGTCAGCTTTCAGCTGTATAGTATCTAACTGTCATTAACTGTAACTGTAACATGTGACAATTCTCGACCAACAATACCGTTCAATGATCGTCCCAGGCACTGTGTGTTGAGTGAACAGCTAATGTACCTTCAATGGCGACTGGCGAGAGATCGTCCTGGAACAGCGGACTTTGAGGTCCTTGACTGTCGGTGACCGTGCTACACGGACTGCCGGTGGAGCTGTTCACACTGCTGTATGGCGGTGTCAGGCACTCGTCCATTGCTGCCACGTCATCATGGGTCACAGTGTTATCATGGACAGCTGTCAGCAAGGCCTGCATGTCTGAAATTCACAGCAGTCAACTCTGCAGTTTAGATCTCTAAATGCTCAATACATCAGCACAGTTACATCTTTGTGCCCTCGTGCCAGAAATACCCTGGTATGAAAAAGGTAAAGGCTTCCCATACTCATTACCGAGCCTTGGGCCCGGAGCTAATCCTGGTGTACAGGCAGTCATCCACCCAGTGGTAAGCTGCCATTACTTTCCGCCAGGTCTGTGGTTACCTTCCCAGCCACAGAGCATCACCGCCCCTTGGCCGGTACCAAGTTATACTACTTGGCGACTGAGGCACATAGGTATGAACAACTTGCCCAAGGTTGTTATGCAGCTTTTGCCATGAGTAGGATTTGAACCCACGACCTGTTGATTGCAAGTCCAATGCTCCACCCGTTGCATCACCGCGCCACCAATGCTGGTACGCAGTTATATTCAATAAAATAAACAATGACAATGACAGTTAATCGGCTGACATACCGGAGCCTTTCTGTCCGACAGTTGCTGCTCTCAGAGCCAGGTTCTCGCGCTTCAGTCTAGCATTGTTTGACTGCAGGTATCTGATGTACTCAATCGCTTTGCGTAGAACACCGGACTTGTTTAGCTGGAGACATGCGCGTACACAAACACACATTAGTAATGACCCAGACACAAAATGTATCTGACCACTCGGGGAATTTTTAACCCAGTCCACGCCAATAACTATTTAGACATACACGCAGTGTGCAATATAAGTAAGTAAGTAAGATAATTTATACTTGGCACTCCTAACTAAAGCATCACAAAGCGCCGTGGTTCCAAACTACAAACAGATGGTTCCTGAGCAACCATTTAAACTGTTCAAGACTGTTATGCAGCCGTAGATGAGTTGGCAGCGTGTTCCATGTGGAAGTCATACCACTGTACCACACAGACATAATCAAAATGGCTCAACTTCAAAATGCTCAACATGTCTGTAAGTTGGTGCCGACCTTGGAGTCTTTGCCGGCAATGAGCTCTCGCAGTTCCACAATCTTGTCGTTAATACTCAGTCGATATCTCTTCTCAATGGCATTGTGTGCCGACCTGCCCTCCCCGCGAACCACCTGACCGCTGCCTGACTGCTTCATGCC
>Ga0209780_1002293_pt1 | contig 13487 bp, 11 predicted proteins | sample WorMetexBAHAMAS2_FD_187384 | JGI IMG/M metagenome (GOLD analysis project Ga0209780, IMG submission 187384) | Marine gutless worms symbiont microbial communities from Max Planck institute for Marine Microbiology, Germany - Inanidrilus exumae... | ecosystem: Host-associated > Annelida > Digestive... | reverse complement strand
CTTAATGGCTGGAGGACGCCTGCCGCAGCAACACTAACCGGGTTTCTTGGCCCTGGACTAGATGCTGGGCCCATTATCGCCCGTGCTGATTCGTATAAGTCCATATGCATCAGATCCCTGCAGCCGCACCTGTGTCGTCACGTTGTGGTGCAATCGGCTTCATCTAACAGGGACTGTTCATTGTTGACGCACGCCCCGCTGTTTATGGTCCACAGACGTGGATATAGCTATGTTAATGACTCTGCGTCTATTGCACCAGTGAGTATTTACGACCGTTTACGAGCTCAGACGAAACTTCGTGACTCTGGCCAACATTAATTGCTGTGTTTCATCTCGTGCCCGTGGCGCGGCGTGGCTGCGTGGGCAGTTATCAACTATCCGTATTCGGGTTCCAAATCGTGGCAGTATTCGGCCGAATACGAATAGTCCATTTGGCCCACTATTCGGTCCGGTTCGAATTTGAATCGAATATTCGGTACAGCCCTAGTTAGTACATTATGAAAACTGCAGTATTGCAAAAATAAAATACTGACTGACATTCAACTAGAAGTCTGTATTGTGTTGAATGAACACAATACAGTATTCGCCCGAAGTGGTCCGCTTTATGTAATAGGTCTTTCCTTGGGCCCACCCAAGTCCTGAACACAAACGGTATCTCGATCGCTTCCGAATTTTTGCAGGGCTCACTAGGTGACAGACTGACAGACAGACCGATTGACCACGCTACTCGGTCGTTCACAATAGGCGGCATCTACCTACATAGTACTGTGATGTAGTGTAATATTAATAATAATTGTAGCATATCTAGGCTCTTAGACTGGTTTCCATGCTTGTATCATCGTACGGAACAAGGCAGTCGTAGACAAAAAACTATGCTTTGCCGGTGGTGTGAAATTGCACGTTTACGATTTTACTATATGCTTACTTAAAGTAAGCCCAGTTAATGCTAAATTAGCTTCGCCTTAATAAGTCAATCAATACATATTTCTTTTTTCCGCGACAAAATAACGAACAGAGACTAAAAACACAGCGGCCAATGTGGGAATCGAACCCAGGATGCTTGTATGGGAATTGAACGCTCAATCGTTCAGCCAACTTGCCACCCGATATCTTGTTGTACATAAAGCTATAGCAATCTATTACAGTTCAAGTGAAATTTTACTTATACAAAAATGAAACAAAATTTCAGTCAACAGCTGCGCTGACGAAAATGTTTTATTATTTGAGTTTTGTTTCAACGTCTGCGCATGTGAAATAAGCTGTTTTGCTTAGTCCATTTGAGAAGGCATTGTGACACAATAGTCGATGGTGACTGGCTGCACATGGGTGAATGATGTAAGCGTTATCGATACCATACGTAGTTACGAAAATCGCAAAAAGTTTGGGGGGGCTTCCGATGTGCAGTGTACAGCCCAGGGGAAAGACTTTGAATTGATTCTAATGGTAAAAATTAGAGGTGTACCGAATATTCGATTCGAATTCAAACCGGACCGAATAGTGGGCCAAATGGACTATTCGTATTCGGCCGAATACTGCCACGATTTGGAACCCGAATACGGATAGTTGATAACTGCTCACGCGGCCACGCTGAAACACAGCAATTAATGTTGACCAGCATCATGAAGTTTCGTCTGACCTCGTAAACGGTCGTAAATACTCCCTGGTGCAATAGAAGTGGACCATAAACAGCGGGGCGTGCATCAACAATGAACAGTCCCTGTTAGATGAAGCCGATTGCACCACAGCGTGACGACACAGGTGCGGCTGCAAGGATCCGATTCAGATGGACTGATACGAATCAGTGCAGGCGATAATGGGCCCAGCATCCAGTCCAGGGGCTCACCTGGTCAGTGTTGCAGTTGCTGCGGCAGGCGTCCTGCAGCCATTAAGTAATTTCAGATTTGCATATAAATGGTATCTGCGACACTGCGACGAACGTTTCGTCACTTTCGTGTTTCTTCAAGCTTATTACAGCTGATAACTGTTGACTTGACTCTCAAACTGCAGTGTTCCGTTGAACGTTTGTAGCAGACATCTACAGTTCTAAACTACTAGTCGTAGAATTTGTGCACTTTTTACTGCATATTATATGTGTGTTCTCGTCAACAGTTGCGTCTAAACTATTCGAATTCGAACCGTATTCGGCTGAATACTGACGCTAGATATTCGGCATTCGGCCGAATAGTGAAATTACCGTATTCGGTACAGCCCTAGTAAAAATTAGTCCCGTACGGAGACTGACGGTCGACTTCCGCTAGGGCATACTAGGGCAGTCAGACGTGGTTAGGACCAAAGTTCAGAGGTCACATGACGGAAAACGAGGACGAATTTCAAAAATCTGACCAGTTAAATTTTAAACATTGCCCCCTAATTTAAGAATGTGTGGTCATTTGTCAGCCCCCATAAGAAATGGGGGAGGAGATAGAGTTTGAAAATGGTCCAAAATGGTCGAATTTCCAACTTTCGTGGGCTCCTGACCTTGACCTTGACCTTGGATCCGGGCATGGTCATTACCTTTTTTCATCCCTCATCAAGTACCACCTGTATACCAAATTTCATCGAAATCGAAGAAACTTTTTGTGGACGGACGGACACACAGACGGACGGACGGAAATTTGCCACCCATAGTATTAGGTCGACTTCCAAAGTTTGGAAGTCGACCTTAAAATGGAAACTAGACATCCTGCAGGGGGACCATTTGGCCGTATTTGGCATTTGTAATCATTGCGGAGTTATGACGGCCTGAAGTCGCAACACCTGGACCCCTTATGGTAAAATTTTCAAAATTCTGTCCCGAAAGTTTACATGGCGACACCGATTGACGTTGTTGTGTTCAAATGTCGTAAAATTTGGGAAGTCGGTAAAATTGTGTGTTATTTACGTCACAAAAATAAAATTTCTGCTCCCTCTCAAACTGTCACTACTGTGTGGATCAAAATCTGCCAGGTCCAGCCCCCAACATTTGGCTCACACTATTCCAAATTTCATCCAAATCGGTTCACTTTGGCAGAGTTATAGCCGAACGTGTGAAGGCCGTTCTTTTGGCCCATAGAGTATTTGCAAATTCGCCTTCAGGCGAGCGAATAAAAATGTAATAGTACTGATACTCAGTTCATATTATTACTAGATTATTGTATATATATATATTACCAAAGTTGCTGATCTAAGCCTTCAACTCAGGTTCGAGCCTGTGCTTGACTACTTGACTTTGCTGTGTCAGCTTATGACCATTAGTGTAATTTCCACCAGAGTACGTGCAATGAAGGAATTGGTCTATATTGCAAACTGTCATCTCTTTTAGGCCGCATCACATGCACAGCATATATGCGGGCTACTGCAATATATGTCACACAAAGCATGGTCTGTGTTGGGCACACAAATGAGCTGTGCAAAAATGGGTGTACCAATTGAGATGACATCTGGGGGCTGACTCATGTGAATCCAAAGAACAATGTGTCGACTGTTGAATTGGGTTCAAGATCAGACAAATCCATTTGCATCCGTGAGGGGTGACAAGTCGGTGATGCAGGCTTTTGCCAAATTACTTTAGACACTGTTTACCATTCGTATAGCGTAAAAAGGAAATAAAAACAGGCAATTTTACCATATCTGTAACAAATACATCAACTGAGTTGTCTTTCAGAGGCAACGCGGTTGCATCCCAATAGAAAACTTCAGCTATACTCCCAGTCCTGGAACAACAACATGTGCACACTATACATCTCATGAATGACACGATGTTTCCTCACGTCAACTGCAACAGTATACAGATGCTTCATGATAGCCAACATACAAATGTGATAATCTTTGGTTTAAATGTCAACACAAGGATAAAGCAAGTGACGAGTGATGCAAAAGAATGAACTGTTGAATGAACAGTGTTCGTTCCACGATCTGACCTCGACCTTACAGCAGATGCTATGATGTGGAAGTCAGGTCTTTTACAGGATGTTCAGTTATGATAAACGTCATGTGCCGCATTTTGACAAGTTAACATATCATGTCATACTAGGTCACATAACAATGACATTTGTCTCCCAAAGTTTAAATAAACCATAAAAAAACTAGAAAACTTAAACAGCAACCTCCAGTCCTGACAAAAAGGTTAGCTACCGCAGAAGGACCGCGTGACGTGCTATGTTAGTAAGTTCATGCTATATTTCACGAGGTATGGCAGTTAGAAAGGTTTCAATCAGCCAAAGTGACCTTTGAGGTCACTCAAGGGCAATGGCGCTGGTGCCATTCGATAAACCACATACGATTTCCCATTAGTCTTCCATTGCAACTATGTCTCTATCTTGCACCATTAACGAGATATTATCACTTATTTTCCAAAATTTAAACAGGTCACGTGACTCTAAAGACATATCTTTAGGGGATAGTATACTATGTATGCACTAGTACTCATGTGCATCAATCAGCATACGAAATTTGAAGTGCCTAGCTTTATCAATTCCAAAGATATGATTGGGGCAAAATTTAAAAACATGGGTCGCATGACTGACCATAGTCTGCCATCTGAAGGCTAGCAATTGATATATTCCACCTGCAAAATTTGACGATTCTAGCTTTAGCCCTTCCAGAAATAACTTTGGGGGCTTCAAAATTTAAAGTGGTGCACTTGACCCTGACCATGCCCTTTTTAAGGGTGATTTGTCATTCTATTGCTGGGACTTGACAAAGCCTACCTGCATACAAAATCTGACGACTGTAGCTTAAGCCATTCCACAGATACAGTCCACAATCGCACTCCGCACGATTGTGGCTTGACCGCCCGTCCGTCCGTCTACCCACCCACCCTAAGCCATGCCCCTGGCCAAACAAATTCACCCACCGACAAATTATTAGATATAGATGGTCGGTACCCACCAAAATTTAAATGGTTCACGTGACCTTTCCACGCAACTTTGAGGCATGGTTTGCCATGCATGGGCTAGCACTTGCTATGATCAGCCTATCTACCAAATTTGAAGTCTCCATCTTGATCCACCAAGAAGATATGTCAGACGATACAAAATGTCGAAAATGGGGTGGTTTGGGGTAGTTAGGAGTCACTCAGTCACTGGAAATAGCGCCATTCAATAGAGCGCATACGAGTTCCTGTTACTGTTCCATAGTAACTATGTCCCGATCTTGAACCGTTTTTACCGTGCGATGCTATGCTAGTGCAGTATATGCTGTCGTCGTGTGTCTGTCTGTCCGTCTGTCCACACTGGTATTGTATAAAAACGTCTTAATGCAGAATCACGCCAATAATGTCATACAACAGCCCAGAGACTCTAGTTTTCTAAAAAATGTTCAATTAGCACTAATAAGAAGTCTACCCGGGGACTGCGGAGCCACGAGGTCCAGGGGGTCAGTTGACTCCCCCAGTTTTTCAGGTGCGGGGTCCACATATGGATGTGGACCCCCCACTTTTTGTGAGGATCAGTTGGTGCATGAATGCTGCTGACAACACGTTTAAGTTGTCAGACCAGTGGATGTGATAGAAAATGCCATTAAAACTCGCTGGGACGTATTCGCCGTTGCTGTAAAACTCGCGACAGCAAATAGACCTCAAGCCTGCTTCCGTCATCTCGTTACCTGTAACCTGTAATAACAAATCATTTACTTATTTTATAAAACACTGCTCCTAGTGCTCGGAAATCACTGAGTCGGAAATGCATATGCGTGACGTGAATGAAGACAGCGACACTACAACTGTACAAGAAATGCAAATTATATATAAATTATTTTCACTCATAAATTGATAAACACACAAACATGGTAGTATTGCCAAGCATTGCTAACAAGAACATATTATCAAACTATCAGTTATCAAAATAAGTTAGGCTGAAAAGCAATCGTGACTAGGCCTATACTATAATAGTCATGGTAAAGTCGCCGACTTCAGTCACGAAAACTTCAAGTCCAGTCCAGTCATGAGGTGCTGACTTTGTCGACTTTCAAGTCGTTTTGATGCCAAGTCACGTCGTGAATGCAAACCCAAGTGACCCCCAGGTCTATCCCCCACAGTCAGTGTATGATTGAAAATGTAAGTGATTTACTGAGTCTGCGATACAAGGAGAATAAGGGCAAATTTGCCGCTTCCAATGGACGTCTAAAAGCAAAAAACTTTTCAGCTTCAGGGGGCTAACCCCCGTTATAGGCTCGCGCTCACGCGCTCGCCATGAGCACCCTCTCTTTGACCACCCAACTTTTCTTTACCTTCCGCGGCCTCTGAGTCTACCACATGCTTTCCAACGAGCCACAGATGAACCCTGCGTGTTGCACCTAAGTCCCCAAAGGTTCACTCAAAACGAGAATTTTTGCATATTTTTGCATTGCCTTTCATATCTTCGTTGCCGATAATTGTAGACACTTCAAATTTGGTATTCAGATTGATCATAGCAGGTCCCAGACTATGGATGACAAACTGTCCCTTAAATGAAATGAATCGTCAAATTTCTTAAATAAGTAGCCTATATCTAATGTTAGCAAAAGGACAACATATCACCCCCTATATGTACATGGTTATGGTCACGTGAGTATTTAAAAATTGTGCTGTTTGCCGTGATGCAGCACGTCGCGTGGGCTTGTCAGCGACAGCTAAGCTACTTGTGGAGATATAGCGCGATACTGGTCGAAAATCACTAATCTGAACCTACCCCACCTCTATTTGGCGCTCACACTGCGGGTGACCCCACTGGAATTTCGCCGAGATTTATGGCATCAGGAAACTATATTTCCTGCACTATTGTATGGCTTTGTTTGTGTGATCTTAAGTTTAGCCGTTTTGGTACAATGCCAGCGAGTGATGGACGGACAGACGACAACATATACCGCGCCAGCATAGCGTCGCGCATTAAAAACCGACAGCTACACCACCGCCCCTAAATTCATGCATGATCTCTTGCCAAATTTCAGCTTGATATACTGTCGTCTGTGCTGGGCAAAAAACCACTGACAAAATGCGACAGTTACCACTCATTTGCCTACTCGTGTACAAAATTTGACGACTTGAAGTTCAGCCATTCCAGTGATATGTATTGAGCCCCAAAATTTTGTAATGGGTCACATGACCTGACCACGCCCCTATCAGGGACAGTTTGTCGTTCATAGGCTTCGACCTACACATTCAACTTGTACATCAAATTTCACCCACAAAAGGAGCGTGGTTATGGTTACGTGACTGTTTAAAAATTTTGCCATTTGCCGTGATGCATCGCGCGTGTTTGTCAGCGACAGCTGAGCTACTTGTTGCTACTGGTTGTTAAAGAGCGCTTTGTGTAAACTCACATATCATTTGTTATATTCTATTTGGTGGAATAGTAATTTCCCCTATTTGGTTCAATTCAACCCTAATTTTATATTATAGTATATGCCGACCACCAGTGTCCCTGAAATGGGCGTGGTCACGTCACGTGACCCATTTTAAATTTTTAGTCCCCCTAAGATATCTCTGGAGCGGCTTAAGCTAGAGACTTCAAATTTGGTGTGCATGTTGATCATAGCAAGTCCCAGTCTTTGGACGACAAACTATCCCTGAAAGGAGCATTGTCACTGTCACGTGACCTGTACATCAAATTTCGAGTCCTTGTGATCAGTTCACCAATTACGAAGATGAATAAGACAATGCAAAATGTAGAAATTAAGGTGGTTTAATGTGCTTAGGGTCAACCAAGGTCATCGGAACATTTCCATTTGACAGAGTGTATACGACTTCCTATTTGAATTTGATAGAAAATGAGGCTATTTCGTACCATTTTCGAGATATTATCTCTTATTTCCCAAATATCAAAGAGGTCAAGGACACGCCCCTTTCAGGGACAATTAGTCGTTCGTCGGCTGGGACTTGCTATGATCAACATGCACACCAAATTTGAAGTCTCTAGCTTAAGCCGCTCAAGAGATATCTTAGGGGGACTAAAAATTTAAGATGGGTCACGTGACGTGACCGCGCCCATTTCAGGGATAATTTGTCATCTGTAGGCTGGGACTTGCTATGTTCAACTCAAAAACCAATTTTGAACTGTCTACGATTACCTGCAACAAAGAAATGAAAGGCAACACCAAATGTAAAAAACTTCTTTGAGCCACCCTTTTGGGAGACTAAGGGGTAACGCACAGGCTTCATCAGTGGCTCGATGGAAAGCGCATTGTCGACTTCCTATTAGCAATAATGGAACTTTTCTTGCTAGCTCTCAAAAATCTTTGGGGCTCCAATAATATCACTGAAACGGCTGAATCTAGTCGTCAAATTTTGTACAAAAGTAGGCTATATCAATTCTAGCAACATGATGACATATCACCAACAACAGGGGCGTGGATATCGTCACGTTTGTCGTCAGCCAGCGCATCGTGCGGATTTGTCAACGTTAGCCGAGCTACTTGTGATACAATACTGGAGTGTGGCAAACACACAGATGGACAGACCTACAGACAAATGAGGACGGCATTAAACCTGCACATCACTAGCGCCATGCGGGTAAAAATTCCCGTTTTGAGCTACCCTTTGGGGGACTTTGGGGTAATGCACAGGGTTCATCTATGGCTCAATGGATAGCGCATTGTCGACTTCCTATTAGTGATAATTCAAATTTTTTCGGTAGCTCTCACGGCTGCAGCACTATTAAGCAAATCTGTCAAAATCAGTGTTTTCTGAAGGGCTGGGTCACTTTGAGCATAAATTTTAAATAGATGGGGACGTCGCCTGCAATCTGTCTGTGGACCGTTAGACAGAGGAATGATGTAGCTACCACACTGCCTCTGGAAGTTTCCACACAAAGAAACTTTGCAGCAGACGTCTTTCGAAAAAAGTTTAATTTTACTGGCAAAAATCGCGTTTTGTGCCACCTTTTGAGGCACTTAGGGGGAAACGCACAGGGTCCTCTTATGACTCGATGGAAAGTGCATTGTTGACTTCCTATTAGCAATAATTGAAGTTTTTCCGCTAGCTCTGAAGTCTGAGGCATTATTATGCAAAATCTGTCAAAATCGGTGTTTTCTGAAGGGGCAGGTCACTTTGAGTGCAAATTTTAGGTAGATTGGGACATCGCCGCAATCCTTCTATAGACCGTTAGACAGGGGAATGGTGTAGCTACAGCTCTCCTGCTGGACGTTTTCACACAAAGAAACTTTGTAGCAGACTTCTTTCAACAGCAGTTGAATTTTACTGGAGAAAACAGCAAAATCACGTTTTGTGCCACCCTTTGAGGGACTTGGGAGCAACGTACACCGCTCATCTATGGCTCGCTGGAAAGCGTGTGGTCGACTTCCTATTAGTTCTAACTGAACTTTATCCACCAGCTCTCACAATTAAGGCGCTATGAGCGGATATTGGTCGAAATTGTTGTTCGAAAGCATGGTGGGTCACTTTGAGCGCAAATTTAAGGGGGTATGGAGGCTGTTCACCAACAACTGTTGACGTCAGAAAACTAGAGTCCCTGGGCTATCAAGTGGCACTGTTTGCGTGATCCTACATTTAGCCGTTTTGACACAATACTGGCGTGTGACAGACTGACAGACAGACAGACGGACACACGATGGCGGCTAATATCTGCGATAGTATAGCAACGCGCAGGTGAAAAATTAATCGCACAACAGCCCTACGGTCTACGTTTCTGGAATCATATTCAGGTAAGGTCTCCAAAACGTCTCAAAAAGTGGAACCTTGGAGAAAGACTTTTGCCTTACTTTTGTCACGTAACAAACAGCACTAAAGGGGTAACAGCAACAGTGCAACAGAATTGAGATAACTCATGGAACATCATCAATAGAACTTACTGTTGGTATTCATCCTGCTTGGAAATGACACTGGTGAAATTACAGACTGTGCGTCGAACGGCACGTTTATCAATGTCACCACACAAGTGATGTGCTGCTGTCCAGCCAAGTGCTGCCTACTCATTCATCATTCACAATTACCATTATTACTGTGGGCCTTCAACAGAAAATAAATTCATGACAATAAAGCATCTAAATGATGATCATACAAATAGGGAGACATGACCGGAATAACATTATAAAGCACTCATGGCAAAATTCTGTAGTACACCATCACAACTGTAGCTGTTGCTGCTACAACTATTAATACTACAATTTCTTTCAGTTCTTGTTTAACTGCTGTTCTTTCCGGAGTTATTACAGGTTGTGGAGGATCCCCTAAAACAGAACCTTCTGAAATTGGAACAGGTTGTACAGAGTAGGTGGCCTCCTTGATGCCAAATCATGTCAAAGCACAGACTGGAACTCAAAGTTGACAAGTGAAATTAATCTACAGGACCTCATCCTTTCTTGATCCGTCAACTGCAAGTACTGTAGTCAGTCAAAGTCAAACAAGTCTCCACTGCCTCTGACAGATCCGCACGACGTGGCGCCTCACGCACACCATGTTGCACACCGATGTTGATGGTCAGTGTGATAAACTGGTGACCGACGATCGTCACTGTTAGTGCAGTATGGTATGTTCAAAAAACAGGTCCCGTAGGATTTTTGTGCTAAAATTGATTTTTTTTGTCGTTTTGGCTTTGGTAGGGACCAGAGAATCAAAAAATGAAAGGGTTCAAATTTTCAGACCCACACTCCTTTTTTGGGGTTATATTCCTGTTGACACTCCCAGAATTGTCGATGCGCCAATGTCAGTTATTATTCGACCGCTTTTTGTAATGCTAGATTATTTTATAGGTTTTTCAGTGTCTCAAGATGATTTGTTACACTTTGAAAGCGACTAGGGGTTCTTGTGGGGGTTCTAAAGAACCTTTTAAAGCCCCAGAAAGTTATATTTTGCCGTTATTCGTAACGCATTCCTTCACTGTCCCATTGAATAATTCTATTTGTGTTGAGGAGATCGTTCCACTGTTGAAGACTTCACCAACAGATTATGGGACTCTCTCTACTGCTCTGCAGTTAACGCATGGTATCTCTGCCACTGTCGTTGGTGCTCAGAGAAAGACACTTATAACAACTGATTGCAACCGAAAATTGAAGATTCAGCAGTCAGTTGACAACACCAATTGGATACTAAGAGCCGGAGCTCTCTCTCCACATAACATTTGCTGCCCTACATGCTCTTGGTAAAACGATTGATGGAAATGGCCTTGACACATGTGCCATTGAAAGTGGTGTTTACACATCAACAGCCCTTCGTAAGATTTTTAATGGCAGAGTTTACAGGCGATGTCTGGAGTACCACATCACAACCAGTCTTGCAATTATGATGCTGCAGTTTGATGCCGTCTTGTTCGCTATCACAAAAGGTCCACTTCCGATCCAGTGCATTGCTCTGAAGGACAAACTTCATGAACGTGACTCAGAGATGGTAGCGTGGTTTGAAGAGATCCGATCTTGGTATGCAGAAAACATCATACCAAGCGAAGATGCAATAGACATTGGCGAGTTCACTCGTTCAGTTCCTTATTCGGTACCTTCACCAAGTGGAGTCTTCTGGAACTCATTAGCTGTTGGCACTCAAGTGACTGGGAGGGTTACTTGTCATCGTTGGAGAACCTAACCAAGTATTTCTTTGCCCATGATCTCCTTATCTATGCTCGACTGCTGACAGTTCACCTTGCTCAAATGAATGCCCTTGATCCAGGAACGTGGGATGCACTGAAATCTGATGCCTTTGTGGTGGCAAAATCAGACATACCCTTCACTCATCTCTTCACCGATCAGGCTCTGGAAAAGGAAATAAAGAAGCAGAAAGGACATGGTGGGATGGTTGGACTCAGTAGGGATGAAGCCGCTCTGAGCCGACTAGTCACTACCACACTTCATATTGCTCGTCTAGTGAATCAGTACCTTAACACAATCCCCAAAGCTTCCACAACTTCTGCGAGGACAGAACATTATCAGCTATCAGGAGAGATGGCACTGAGATCAAGATAAAATGCTGTCAAGATTCGACATTCAACTGAGCTGCACTGTGAAGGAAATCCATTCAAAGGAAAAACACCGTTGAAGAGTCTGGTTTCATCAGCGCTGGTGTCAGTTGAGGCAAAGCAAGACATTCTATGTTTTGCAGAGAAAGGCCAGAAGTGCTTTGAGGAGTTCGTTTCTCAGTGTCTGCTGACTACATCAAGTCATTCAGTGTGGGACAAAATGAAGAAACTCAAACGGAAGGCCTTTTCTAACTAGATGGAGAAAACGAAAGTTCGTGTTGCAGACAAGGTCATAAAGTTACGCGAGAAACGTCAGTTGCTGGGAAGATTTCTTATTATCCAAGGCAGCCGAGCAAGTTTTGTGCCAAAACTTGAGGAAACAATCAGCAAATATGAGATGTCAACGGTGCCTCGTTCCATCTGCGCTGTTGATGGGTCCCTGTACATCCCAACAGTCAAAGCAAGTCTCGTGCATGCAGTTGACAATGCTACAGTAGAGCCTCGAGGAGGTGTCGCACAGCAAGACCCAGTGCAAGAGAAAGATTCTTCAGTCCGTGTTCTGATAGTTGACTCCATGGGTGTGCTTCAAAGTATGAGAAAGACGACAGCCATGTTGAAGTTGTTCTGGATGCATTTACCAAATGCATAGATAAGATGACGGCCGGCTATGACGAGGGTCGAGTCGTGTTTGATAGATACATAAAGCAGTCGTTAATGAATAAAACTCGACAGAAGAGAGCAACTACATCTGTTGAATATAAAATCCACCCAGAAATGAAGCTCACCATGTCCATCAAGGAACTCCTGTCTGCATCATCAACCAAGAAGAAGCTGACATGTATATTGGGTCAGGGACTGCTTGAATACTACTCATGGGACAGTTCTGTTTTTCTGGTTGTTGTGTATGACACCATCAAAAGACATGACATAAACGACCCCCAAAAAGGGGGAGGGGTTGGAAAATTTGAACCCCTTAATTTCTGACAGTATGACCCTAACTGTAGCCAAACAAGCAAAAAATCAATTTTAGCAAAAAAAATCCTACGGGAATACATAGCATACCGCACTATGTTTACCACACTAACCGTCCACCTAAGTGGGCAGCACCTGAGACAATCAACGTGACAACTCTACCTGCAGCCGTTACAAGGATATGGTTGGTGCCCACCGAATTTTAAATGGTTCAAGTGACCTAATCGCACCCCTTTTGTGGCGGCGTGGCGTAGCAGTAACAGCGTTGGTCGTATCAACGAAGTTACTCTACGTCGAGCCAGGTTAGTACTGGGATGGGTGACGTGTACGGGTTGAACTCCCGGAGGCGGCACTTTATTTCGGTATGTAACCAGCCACACAGGTCGACTCAGCCTTTCATCCTTTCGAGGTCGATAAATTGAGTAGTAGGCTGTAATCGGATGTTTGCTTCCTCGCACGAGTGGCGACGTCTGGTGAAAGCTTACGGGGTAAAGGCCTGGTGCGGTTGATTGGAGCGGTGGTGTGTTTGCTAGCTGCAAAACGCGGGTCCAATTGTACGTTAATGCGTGCAATTGGATGGCCGCAGTTTGCGCTGCAGCACCATTGGCTCTTGCCAATCAACTGCCACTTCCGAGATTGTAAAGCGCGCTGGTC
>Ga0209780_1002292_pt1 | contig 13487 bp, 7 predicted proteins | sample WorMetexBAHAMAS2_FD_187384 | JGI IMG/M metagenome (GOLD analysis project Ga0209780, IMG submission 187384) | Marine gutless worms symbiont microbial communities from Max Planck institute for Marine Microbiology, Germany - Inanidrilus exumae... | ecosystem: Host-associated > Annelida > Digestive... | reverse complement strand
ATAATAATAATAATAACAGTGAATTTATATAGCGCATTTTTATAAGAAATCTCAAACGCGCTGAGGTGTGCTAGTATGAGGAAAAGAAGAATGTCTTAAGATGACGTTTGAACGATTGAAGGGAAAGATTAACGTTGTTGAGATTGTCAGGCAGCGAGTTCCAGGATGTAGGACCGGCGTAGGCAAACGCCCGTCCCCCGTACGTAGACAGATTGACACGGGGGAAGTCCAGTTCACCACGACCAGCTGAGCGTAGGTGACGGCGACCAGGAACGCCGGACACAGGTTGGCAGAGTGCCGACAGGTATCCAGGTGCCATGTTGTGTAGACACGTGTACACCTGGACACACACTCTGAACCGCACCCGGTCGACGGCGTCTTATCATCGTAAAAAGGTTCACGTTCGCTATCTCTCATCTGCTGATGAGCGTTTGTAGCATTATCTCATGTTTTGCTGTTGTTAATAATTATCACGTGAGCACAGGTAAACTAGTAAGCGGGAGTTGAGAGTGTCAGCGGATTTGTGCGCCTATAGGTCTATATCTGTAGGCTTATCGGAACCGTGCTTTGCCTTACGTAACTTGCCAGTCTTTTCATATTCAGAATTAATTAAGTGCATCAATAGCATTATGCATATCAATAAACAAGGCAACTGTACCGATGTTGTTAGAGATGTTCAAAAAGTTCCATTTACACAGATCATATACATTCAAAAGGTAACTCATGACAAAAGCACTAAGTTCAGTGACAGGCTCCCATCTGTTAAAACCAAAGATTTTCCGAAAACTATCGTTCCAACATACGCTAAGGTCGTTAACTTTGTAACTACTGCAATTTTTGTTACTTTCAATATTTTGACATACTTTAACATTAAATTTCTGATAATAATAATTAATGTAATCAATCCACAATTGAACACTATTGTCTAGAGATCAGTTCTTTACGCACGAACAATATGATTGCACATATTTGTGCCCACCCTGGTATGAGCAGTGCCCCTCAAGCTGGGGGGCACTGCAGAAAAGTGGGGGGCACAGAAAAAAAAATTTTCCGGCGCTTCGCGCCGGAATTCGTGCCCCCACTTTCAATTTGCTTCCGGCGCCTCTGTTTACATTGGTATTTGGCAGACAGCTTCGTAAGCAGCTCAAACCGGTTATTGATGGTGATTCCTTGACATGGGGAACCAAGCTTAAATACTTAGGATGTACTGTCAAGAGTGGTTCCTGTGAATTTGATATCTCACCTGCTGTTAGATTAGCGACAACTTATGCTTCAAGGGTCACCACCTTCGGAGACTCGTCGTTCACAGATTTTTCAACTGTGTCTGTAATAATCTCCTGAGACAACTGACACCACTACAGAGGAACATAATCCACAGAGTCAGCAGTCTAAACGGCGTAAGATAGATAAACTGCAGAGACAGCCTTTTAATTCTTCTGCCTGTGGATTACATACCTGGATATATATAACCACGGATCTCGGTCAGTCTAAGCTTAACTTAACTTTACTAGGTACATGAGAGACAGAAAGAACAAAAGGACAGACGAAAAACATGTAGCTAAGACGGGGGAAAAGCTGAGCTTGTTAAAATCCCCCTTTTATACCTAATGTAACAATCCAACCTGTTTGTGAAAGTGTTTACCGAGCAGCCATTGACGACATCTGCTGGAAATGTGTTCCAATCATCAATAATTCGTTGACTAAAAATACGGGCTTCGGCGCGCTCTAGGCGGGGGCATTTATTCTATGTCAGTGAGGCGGGGCCTAACAGAATTTCCAGCTCGATTACTTACTCGTGATGTTTACATTCTTTCTCGAAACGTTTAACTTCACTATTCTATGTCTGTCGTTTAACTTTAACTTTTAAATATTTTTTGCACCGTCGTGTTGGCAATAGTTTTGATTATTGTGTGTTATTTTGCGACAGAGGTTAATAATTTTGTAGGCGTTTTGCCCAGAAATGGGCAAAAAGAATATCCTCAAGATAGAATTACGAAAAAACGTGCATATATTGAGGACTCGATCGAAGTGCCGTTGCAAATGTTCTCTGTGCGAGAGGCTGCTGTGCCATAGCGTTACCAAGACTCTTGGAGCCATAGTGATGTTCTATACATTTTCTATATCGTTGACCTTTTTTAACCAGAAATTTATTCGTGTAAGAAAACTGCAAATTTCTGTTTCATTTGTATACTTTTTGTTGTATTCAGGTTACTCAAGTGTTTAGTAATAGTTATATAATATACATATATAACAAGTAATATATACAACCCTAATTTTAACTATATTTTAGTGACGTTGCATGCTTGGTGTTTGTAGCATTTCCGGTTTCCACTGAGCATTACATTGACGCATCTTATTGCGAAGTTTGTTCTTGCCGCAGTTATACGCACAGTTCTATTCTACAAGACAGGCAGGCGGCGAGTGACACTTGGTTGGGTAGAATATGTAAAACGAATTGCTCCTCCTGGTAATTAGATACTTTATTGTTGATTATATCATGAAGTCAGAATTTTTCACCCATACTGTACTGTATACAGTGTTCTTTGTTAATCCTTGTTTTCTTCGTAATGCTTTTGCGATATTGCTATACCTCCTCTGCTACATGAATGAATGATGAAGTTTAAATTTATTTTTACATTTGCTTTGCAGTTTATAATTTTTATCGTGCTGAACGTAGCAAAAATGAGCTGATGAGGTGGATTTCAATGTAGCTGTAAATTTTGCTCTGTAATATAATCTTATCACATTTTACTTTTACCAGTGTTAATTGTGTGTTTGACTTTCAGGCATTACAGGATCTTTAGACATTGGTCTTTCTAACTGGAGTTTTGCATTTATTACCGTATCACTGTAAGTCATGTACCAAACAGTGCATTTAGTATTGTGTTACACTGGTTTTTCCTGTCATTCTTTATCGTATCTAGTGTTGTTCTATGTGATTAGCATGTTTCATTGTTGATGATTAAGGCACATTGAGACAACTTTTGTGTTGTCTTTGTTTTTAAGATCTGCAGCCTTTCTTTTTTTAAAATAGGCTCAGCTGTCATAGATGACTGAAAATCTTGTTAAATTAAATTTGTTCTAGCATATCTGACCATTACCAGGGTTGTCAAAAATGGCACTGTTTATAGGTCGAGTAACTTCCTGTTACTGGACTACTAACCATAACACTTTTGTTGCTGTTGAGAGTATTGACAAACTACAGTAAAGTGACAAATGGATACTTTTAAAATTATAGGTTATTTTAAATTACTTCTGCCTGTTGTACCTTTTGTAACAATTACAGTTACCATAATTTTTTTTTAAAAATCGTGTTGCTGCTAACTCTGCATTATTTGGCCTTATTGTTTTGGATTCTGTTGTTTTGTGTTTCAGTCTTGTTCTTACAAAAGCAGTCTTGCTGGTGTCACTGCAAGTTAGTTAGTGCCATGCAGTCTGAATCTTGCCATGCATACTAATGGTGGGTTGGTATCGGTTTTCCAAGTCGGTTTCGGTTTTTCGGTATTTTTTGAAGTCGGTTTGGTATTTGGTGTCGGTGTTTCAAAATACCACGATATCAGTATTCACATCGCAGGTATTTTAAGTCCGTATGTAGCCATATGCAGCTAGGCCCCAATTTTAGAACGAGCGCTCTTTGCACCCATTTGTACAATGTACATTGCAACGTTGCCGAAATAATGCAGGAACTAGAAAGCACATAAGGCTATTAGCAAAGCATGATGAATGACACAGACACAAGTTTTTGAGTAACAGAGAGTTATCAGTATACTATAGACTACAGATTATCATCGGCTAAAAGGTAAAGGCACATAGTCGTTACCGAGCGTTGGGCCCGGAGCTGATCCCGGTGTACAGGCAGTCAGCCCGCTGGTGACTATAAGTCATCCACCCGGCAGTAGGCTGCCATTACTTTCCTCCAGGACTGCAGTTACCTTCCCAGCCACAGAGCATCAACACCCCTTGGCCGGTACGAAGTTATACTGCTTGGTGACAGAGGCACATAGGTGTGACTGTATTTTCGGTAATTTATAATCAGTATTTGGTATTTGTTGGTATTGTAAATACCAACGTCGGTATTGGTATTTAAAAATATCCTATATCAGTCGGTTTTTTGGTATACCGACCCAAGACTAATGCATACTGTATGTTGTGTTGTGCTGATTTTGTCAGGTATACCATGACGAAAACAACTGCTATTGTTTTCATTTTTCTTTTCTCGGTTTTATTTCGCCTTGAAAAACCGGTAAACATCAGAGTATTTACCATTGTTGCTAAAGCTGTTATTATCATCGTATACATTTTACCACACAACGCTATGCTATCACGATATATACTGTGGCCATGTGTCCATCTGTCACAAATCTCGAGTTCTACCAAGTTGGCTAAACATATGATCATGCAAACTATGCTGGTCGTTAGCCCAGGGATACTAGATGCTGTAACGTGCTGAGTTGTGCGTATTTTCATCAAAAGGCAGATGTATGACATGCCTTTCACAAGATGGATCTACTGATGTTAATGACTGATGGACCTGAATAGAAAATACTGCTAATACCGGGACTTCTGTTTTATGGTCGTTTTTTCCAGGTCACCCTGGGTCAGCTGGTTCCCTTCGGAGTTCAGATCCTTCTCCTGTTCTGGAAGAGAGCATCTGGGGATTAGTGGAATGGGATTTATTTGGTTTGATATCACAGCACTGAATGGAACACAAAAGAACTTACCTCAACCAGTGTCCTGTTTCATCTTTTTGTCATTGACTACTTGACTGGCAATGAAAGGGGCACTGCTTGCTTTATGCCGGCTGTCTAATGCCAGTACCAGTTTCTGCCTGTTTACTGATGTGGGAATGAATTCAAAATAACATTAAATGACATCTCAGTGATTGAGGTGTTGGTGTCTATATGTTTTGTGGATATATTCATGATTTGCAACAATGTGAGGGCATACTATCAATTATGTAATGGAAATATTAATCTTACTATATAGGCTCTTGGGCTGTAATGCACCCCGATTCATTTGTTGATTCCGGTGCCATATAAATTGTTTGTTTGCTTACTATCTTCCTCACTTATTTACTCCTTACTTATTTACTTCTTTGAGAAAGGCCCGTTCCGTTTCCAGGCCAGAGATTGTAAGAGGCAACCAAACCTGTCTTTAGCTTTTGTGTTTATTTTGTTGTATTTTGTTACAGATGCATGTTTGCTTTTGTTACGTTAGATTTAGTTTTTCAGTACTTAGCCAGTAGATTGACTGGTAAGGATGTCTCTTAAATGGCCTGTTTTGTGTCGGGTGGGATGTTAAATCTTAATTCAAATCAGTCAATGAAAATTAATTATTTTTTACCTAGTGACATGATTTTTTTATAGCATTGTAAGACACCTAGCTGATGCTATACGTAACTGGCTTTGGAAGTCTTCCACAGCATGTGACTTTACTGTGACATTACGAGTCTTCAAGTGTTGCCTTCCGTTTCATCTCCTTAACATTCCATTTGCATTCAGTGCCTTTGTCATCTGGACGTTAAAGATGATATGCAACGATTTTTTTACCAAATTGATTAAAAGTAGTTTCTAGCTGCTTACTGCAATATAAACCCGTCTGTGTAACACATTTTGATAAATTACGCCGTAAAATGCTAAAAAAGTACAAGTTTATTGGTCTTTTTGGTATAGTTATTCTTTGGCTGTTTCCGTCATGTGTGACGTCATACCAGGATACACTTGTTTTGTTTGCGTTGTTATGCATTTGAGATTAGATAAGAAGTTATTTATTATACCATTTTATGTTTTAAGAACCTATTTCTATGTCGTTATGCCTATATGTTGTGTAATGTCTCACTCAACACTCCAATAGCCTGTTCCCTTGTTCATTTCCCCGGTATGACGTCATCACTTGCAATAGTAATTAGTAAACAAATCACTTTCTTCCGCTTTTTGTAAAATTTCCTAATTCTTTGATGTTCCTTGATATTCAAATAGATTTGCTAATAGTAAAGACATACTATGGGCAATTTACTTTAACAACCAAAAAATCATTGCATATCATCTTTAAGTCTTTTTCTGTTACTTGCTTGCTGACGCTATCGGCTGTGGTATGACAGCGTTGCTCACTGCTACTCGTGGTGCTGTTCATTGCGGTCGGGCTCTTCATGTTCACTTATGAGTCAACACAGTTCCATACCGCTGGTTTCACACTTGTTCTGCTAGCGTCATTCCTCAGTGGCCTTCGCTGGACGTTGGCTCAGATTGTCCTGCAGCGTGAAGAATCAGGTCTGTGAGTTGTTCTCCACTACTAACACTGACAGTGGCAGATGTAAGTCAGGCGTTGTAAACGTGTCCGGCCATCAGTAAGTAAGTAAACGGCTAAGTAAGACAAGAAGGCACCAGTTCACAATTTGTTATTTATGCAGCATGAATAACAAAGTTAGACATTTAGGCCTGTGAGTTATATTTCAATAAAAGTTCCTTGTCCTGGATGTATACAAACTTGTTCAAAGTATTAAGTTTACAGAAGATCGTAAGGCATGACTGATGGAGAGGGTGCAGTAATATTGAGATGTTGAACAAGGGCATCCTGATTAGCAAAATTAGAAATTGGCAGCCCTGCTATGAATGCAGATGTCTGCCATCATTAAACCATCTCTCCCTTGTCCACTGTTGTTCGTATTTGACTCAGCCCTATCCACTCAGCCGACTTTGTGGACGAGAACAAGGTCTGCTTTTGGAGACCCAGCCTACTTGGAAACACTCTGGAAAACTAGTTATGACTGAGAGATGTCCTCCGTAAGGTTCCTTTTAGTCACTGACCGAACCTGTTCATTTTGGGAGACTCGGCCCAGCCTGTGATAGTAATAACTGCAGTTAGGAAGGAAGGATCTTTAAACAAGAACTGCGTGTGTGTGGTGTAAAACAGGGCTTAGTAATCCACTAGATATGATGTTTCACATCCAGCCGTGGATGATCCTGTCACTGTTACCACTGTCCACTGCGTTTGAAGGTAACTTATCCGTTTTTCTTCACGACAGCCTGTGCACATGACTGTGCTTATACTTAAGTTATTAATAGAATGACGTAATATGAGTTAGAGTGCCTCACTTATGTTGCTGAGTTGTGACCTCATGTGAGGGCTTTGTAGTTTTGTGTCCTTGTATGGTTATTGTGAGTTTGATTGTTAGCTCCAGTGCAATTGATTGCCTTGAAATACTCATTTTTGAAATGACCCGTAATGTGTCGAGGCCCGTTAAACAAATAAATTAGCCCCGTGCATGACTGAGTCGACTCTTCACAACTGACATTTCTACCAAGTTCAAAGTCACGTGACACAAAAACTAGCACAAATAAAAATCCGGCCCAATAAATTTAGATATTGTGCCCTAGTTTAAGAATCTGTGGTCAGTTGCCAGCTCCTATTGTAAATGGTGGAGGAGATAGCTTTTGAAAATGGAAGGATTTCCAACTTTCAAGGGCTCGTGACCTTGACCTTGGATCAGGTCATACTGTATACCATCGTGCATCACTCATCAACCTCTATCTACATGGCCAGATTTCATTGAAACCGAAGAAACTTTCTGTGGATGCACGGACATTTGAGACCCACTTTATTAGGTTGATTCAGAAGAGTCGACCTAAAAAGTGACATAAAATTGCCATGTGCTGTTAAGATTGATTGTGCTGTGTGGACAGGACTTTACGTTGCTACCAGCGAGCATGCATTCGGTTACCAGGACAGCGCTCTGCTCTTTCAGAACCTGCTGCTGCTGTCGTTCGGTGCCACGCTTGCATTTATGCTGGAAATGTCCGAGTTCCTTGTTGTCTCATATGCTTCAAGCCTTTCGTTCTCTGTCGCCGGCATTTTTAAGGTTCAATATCTAATGCCAATACTCACCAATAAAATTTGAGCTTTTATTTGGCCACACACAAGCAGTTCATTTAGTGTGATGTGTTTGTTCAAGTTTATTGTTGTCAAAGTCACAGATGACAATCGAATCCACACTAAGTTTGCATTCAGTAGTTTCAGCCAAAAGACATGTTATGTTGTCACAGCAAATGTCACCCATTGAGCTACTTGGTACACTAGTTTCAGGTGTAGCTAAGTAACGTTGGGCAGCTACACTGAGTATTGGAAATATGGCCTTGTTGTGACACCCAGATTGCTCTGGGCCAGCTGACATGCTGCTGCCAGAGTACAGGCTGAGAATATGCAGTAGCCAGATCAATATGCTATGTCTCAACGGGGGCATGCAAGCAGGCAAAGAGTAGGAATGTCACGTTTTCCGGCCAAGAAAGGAATCCAGCATCCACGTTCATTTCAGGACTTCTGACAAAATTCAGTGATTTTCGGGATGGATGAGAGGACCACCTAAAGAAACAATAGGAGATGCTTGTTTGTCATTACTTAGTAAAACCAGTGGACATGTGAAGCAGTGAACGGGGTTTATAACCTTTCCATGATTAAGAAGTCCTAGGTTGTGTTATCAGAAAGATTATCGGATGTAACAGAGAATGTGAAAATGTGACAGGAGGTAATAACATTAACACTGGCGGTCATAATCAATGGAGATCAGATGAGCACAGTCAACATTGTCGGTCTAGTCGCGTGTCTCTTTGGCATCATCGTCCACGTCATAATGAAAGCAACTGCTTCCAGTGAGTACGAGCACATTCACGATTTCCCTAATGTCACCTCAAAACCAGGGCAGGATCCGGCCTGTTTTTAGGGACAGGCCCAAAGAAAATTCGTAAGAAACTTGGCATCAGGGGATTCAGTATAATTTCTCAAGTATGCACCGACAGGTAGCAACATCTTTTTTCCCTGTGATCTTGAACTTTAACTGTGACCTTAAGATTAGTAGCATAAAGTTCAAGGCTGGCTGCAGACGTGGCTGTTTGAGCATAGAAATTAGCAGCCGAACTTACAAGAACTTGTTGCAGACATGCTATACAAGTTCATTTTGATTGAAACTCAAAAAGCATGATATAACATAAGTTGTGTTGAAAGAATTGTTAAACTTTAACCAACTAACCATTTGCCATTAACTTTAGAGATTGTTTTCAGAACTTAACAATAGTACCATTCCTAACAGAATTGCTTAAAGCAACATGTCTTGATATAATGAAGTAATACTTGTCCATCTCTTTTGATAAATGTCAGCATAGTCATAGTTGCAGTTATAGCAATAGTATCATTGACCACATACATTATTTGTTATGCCTTCGCCACCCCACGTGATGAAATTTACAGGGAATAACCATTAGCCCCTACTGACCTGGTTCAATTTTGGAGGTCAAAGGTCAAGGTCACAGCAGGCCGTCAAGGTGGCAAAGGCTTTCATGTCGATGCTGGGGCATTAAAGTTCATCGTCTAGTTAAGACTGCTATGGATTATTCTGGCTGTTTCAGATGATGAAGCGAAAACCAACGAGATGCAAGAACAGCATGAACAACAACAAAGTTTACTTGACAACGAACATGAACCTCCGCATTGTAGAAGCAGTTCTGTATCATCTACTAGTCAAAAACGGTAGCAGCAGCTTAACTGGGAAATCCTTCCGATGTCTCTATTTTCCTTCGGAGTGAGCAGCCTGAAATGTACACTCAGTGGTGAGGCCGTATTAGATTCAGCCAGAACAGTGCACATCCCCAACACAACCTCGACTGTGCCTTTTCCGAAACGCAGTAGGTTTGATGGTGATATCTTTCATAGCTCCTCGAGCTGTAGGGTGTACACACCGTAATGCAGCCCATTGTCATCATGGGGGCACAACGCTTCCCTAGGAAATGGGACGGGTGTCCCTTCCTCTTCCTCCCAACGTTGGGCATTCTTGTATAACATAGTCATCTGTGTACATGTTGTAAGCATTACACATTTGGTGCTGTCATATATAAATGTTACAAATTTGGCAGTTTAGACTAAAACATGACGTTAGAAGCCAAATCACACTTCTAAAACTGCAAAAATCAATTATTAACTTACTGAACAGAGTATAATTATGAATACAGTACTTTACATATCATAGCCACCATAAAACACTCGTAAATAGGCAAAAAAAGTTTATTATGCTGGCCCATATAACTCTGGACAGCGTGCTTTTGCACAAGTTCAAATTTACTAAAGCTGTGCACTTTACTGTATACTTATATGTAAACTGCAATATTTTACTTGTGCTGTACTGGTAACAGTAAAAGGTAAAGGCTTCTCATATTCGTTACTGAGCGTTGGGCCCGGAGCTGATCCCGGTGTACAGCCCGCAGGTGACTATAAGTCATCCACCTCGCGGTATTACTTTCCACCAGGCCTGCGGTTACCTTCCCAGCCGCAGAGCATCACTGCCCTTTGGCTGGTACTCATTTTGCCATATCACGGAGGGTAGAAGGCTGAGTCGACCTGTGACTGGTAACAGTGCTGTTATGTAATGTAATGTAATGTAAACGTAATGAAGCAAATTCATACACATCGAAAGAAATGAAATTTCAATAAATGCCACAAGGCTGTTACTCTTGTGGGCATCCGTGTTGCAACCTGCCTGTTTACGGGTATTTTACGGTGGCCAGTATATTCATAAATGATATTCCGTGCACTCGATCACTACACAATTTTCACAGTTTTTGACGTGATTCGACTTCTAACGACATGTTTTAAACTGCTGCTAAGTTACATTTATATTTGCCTCCAAATGTATTTTTGCATTTCAATCTATCCAATAGACCATGTCGTCTGAGAAATTTGAAATTACTACAGCTGCTACAGTTAACATGGGTCATGGTGGCAAATGTTGTGACAACGGTCAAATTGGTGCTGAGATATGGCAATTTAAAGTTTTCAAAATGGCGCCAGTCCGCCATCTTTAATTTGTTGAACATGTGATGGACCACCCACGCAAAGTACTTGGTGGTATTCACCATCGTGCGCAAATTTGGTTTGAATCGATGCAGTATTTTCGATACGGAAGTTTTAACATTTTGTGAGTATGGCTTGAAAATACCCACTTGCAGCCCAATATCATTACTATCATCACCCCAAAAGTCACTAACTAATGGTTGCAAAAGCACGTCATTTGAGCCATTAAGCGTCATAATGGGCCCAAAAGAAGACAGAGGATATGTAAACAAAAAAATCTACATGGAAATGCTTTTTCCACGCATGAAAAAATTCATAACGGCTGAATGAGTTTAAACCACATTTCGCTGATCGACTCTCTGGACAGACCTAGTGATTTGAAATGATGTCCAAATTGGTTAAGGGATTTTGGAGCGATGGTGTTGTGAAATTTGGCTTCTCCCATGACTTCAGCATTGGCTTCTAGCACTACATATTGTGCTACAGTGCATACACATTTACCTGTACCTTTTGAATGAATTATAATGTCACTGGAATGCATGTAACGTATTTCGTAACATGAGCAACAGAGTGAAACTGAGTGCAGATACTAACACATTAATTACTGTTTGTGGAGCAGTTTCAGCCATGTGCCCTCCCTTGGAATAGCAATAGCAATGCCTCGAGTTCTTAGTGGGAATTGAACATACAGGTCATGAGAGGAGGATGTCTTGCTCTCTTGGCTGACCCTTCAGACATCAGGTGAAAACTCATTATTTCCGTTAGTGAATTTTGACTGAAGCAATACTGTAGATTAGTGTCGTTATGACCACCGAACTTTCACCGCCACCGCGGTGGTTGGCTACCACCGAACCAACACCGCCATCACGGTGTGTGTTCTCGGCGGTCTTTCTGGGGAAGCCGCGACATCTACCTGTTTCTCATTAACCACCTTAGCCTTGTAGATAATTGTTTGTTGTAAATTTTAATTGTTTTATTTTATTTTATTATTAAGTTCTTGACTTTAATCATGCGATTATTGTTAACCAGCTTGGTACTGTTCTTAATAGTATTCTTAGGCCATGGTTACAAGAACTGAGACTGACAGAATAATTAGTACAAAATTGTGTTATGCAAGATACTAGTTATGTATCTTGAAGAAAGTATTCTGGACATACCAGACAGTACCCCTTGAACATGTAAATGTTAAAGTATCTTTCAAAAAGTATCTCAAGAGATATTGTCTGGTAATTTTGTGCATTTTATATAGTGAAATTAATAATTAGCTATTTTATCTGCTAACTAGGATTTAATGCCCATATAATTCAAATCTGAACATTATGTGTGATTACTTGTGATTACTTGTATTGGTCATTGTATATAATAATATGCACATTTTATGTACTTGCAATAATGTCAGAATTATGAAGATGAATGCATTATATTTATGGCAAAACCCACTGAAAAAATGAATGTTTGATGCTAATTCAAACAGTCAAGTTAAAAACTGTCACCATCACACTATTTTCTGAATTTCCGTCTTTTTGATGACCCTGCAACAAATAACGGCACTACATATTTGTGAATTCACAATAAACAACGAGTAAAACACACACAAAAACAACTAAGGAACTGCAATTAAACTATTCTGTGTACAAAATATGCACAATATATGCGTGCTTAGTAAACCTGAGGAACATCATAAGAATGCCATAATACATAAAATAATCATTCGCCCAGTTGCAGACTAGAAATATGCATATGAGCTCAGTGCTTGGAAACTATTGACTGGTTAATAGAAATGACAACCTGCCTGTAAATAACACTTTACAAATCACAAAAGCCCAACCTAACTGGGAGTAGCTCTCAGACATTAGGCCAGTTTAACAAAAAAATCGTATACAGAATAATTAAGCCAGTTTAACAAAAAATGAAGATCATATACAGAAAAATATACCCAAAAGAAGAAATGACCATATGGCTAAAATGGTTCTATGAAACCAGTGTCAAGGAATACAATATGATAGCAGAAAAAGCACTGTACAAGAATACTCCACTAATGTGTACTAAAGAGGACTGTGTCTATTATATTGTCTCTTATAGTTTACGAGTATCTTACTGACAAGACAGATATATGTTCAGATGTGACTTATGGTTGGATGGCAGAAAGGATATCCAGCCTATAAAACCCTGTTCCACCAGTACCAGAAGTTCTGTTCCAGAACAGGTGGAAGAGGACGAGGGCCAGAGGCTGGCTTCATATGGAAAAACGCCGTCAAGAAAAGCAGTAGGCGTAAATGATCACTGACGTTCTGCTAACCTTTCTGCTTGCCACGGAAAGTTTTCTTGCGCTTTTTAGAAGTGTGATCATTCTGAAAAACGAGCAGAATAACATTGTTGAAATGTAACTAATCACGCAAATATGTTAACAACAAGAAGGACATTCCAAACATCACACTTGGAATGAGCTATTTTCTAAACGTGTGATAAAACAGACAATGTCATCATTTTCAAAAAGGTACCGTCATCAGTACATCCACTCTTGTCATTTGTTGTCGCTTAAAAGAACTGAAAGTCACAAAATGGGCAGAAAATATCATCATTAATGTCATGAATCATTAAACGTGGGAATTTGCCGGAGACGATATATATTAAATCACTAACATTTACAT
>Ga0209780_1002291_pt1 | contig 13493 bp, 5 predicted proteins | sample WorMetexBAHAMAS2_FD_187384 | JGI IMG/M metagenome (GOLD analysis project Ga0209780, IMG submission 187384) | Marine gutless worms symbiont microbial communities from Max Planck institute for Marine Microbiology, Germany - Inanidrilus exumae... | ecosystem: Host-associated > Annelida > Digestive... | reverse complement strand
GACTAACCGACCATTTTTAGTTTTTGACTTTCGGGTACTATGGCGCTCAGGGTTGAGCGCCATAGTACCCGAAAGTCAAAAACTAAAAATGGTCGGTTAGTCAGCCTGGCATCGAATCCGTGAATTGGTGTAGCTAGGCCTATTTTGGGAACACGGAGCTGAAATGGTTAATGTGCAGATCTACACAAGATGTGCAGTTCTAAAATTACTAGTGCAGTTCTAGGCAAAAGTATTTGCAGTTGTAAAATTGAAAACTGAAATACAAACGGAAACTGAACACGAATGTGTTCGGCCGAAGACAAGCATCATCTGGCGCCGCTGTGGTGTTTCGGTGATTTTGGCGCCGGGATACAATATTGGCAAGACCTCTGCTTCGCACTGACAACTATGCCGTTAAGAAATAAGTACCCGGTAGGTAAAAAGAAGGTAAAGGCTTCTCATACTCGTTACCGAGCGCTGGGCCCGGAGCTGATCCCGGTGTACAGGCAGTCAGCCCGCAGGTGACTAGAAGCCATCCACCTGGTGGTAGCTGCCATTACTTTCCGTCAGGCCTGCGGTTACCTTCCCAGCCGAAGAGCGTCACCGCCCATCGGCCGGCACCAAATTATACTGCTTGGTGACAGAGGCACATGCGTGTGAGCAGCTTGCCCAAGGCTGATACTAGGAAGATTCGAAAGACGCGATCTTTTGGATCGCGAGCGAACGCTCTATACCGTTAAGCCACACAGGCCACCCGGTTGGTAGACAGGAGATAAACGTCTGGTTCACGCCATTGATAATTTGTTTTCATCAGCAGATAGCAGACATTTGAAAAACGTAAACAAAAGTATTAAATATAAATTTTAAAAATGACTACTATTGCCTAGTGCCCGTGTTAATCCGGATTCATTTGATTTACGTACAAAACAGGTCAAATCAGACTGCTTCAATTTCTGCAGATGACATATAAATGTAAATACACACTAGCAGGCCAATAAGCCGGAGGTATAGTTCTAAGAAAAGTGTTAAGAAATACTTCGCTTTCGCCATAACGCTTGCTCTCGTGTCAGTGAGAAGCTGATAGTTAAACCGATGAGACCATGTGACAAAGAACGAACATACGCATTGCACGCACCTGCGCCCATACAACATTGATGGACAGAAACAGTATATGACTCAGTTTGCAGTCGGAAAATACACCTACGTACCGTATCGTCGGCGACAACAACAACAACAGCGTCTAAAGATATCTCAAAGGCCATTTTTGAAGTTTTCATTGAAACACCTGAAAATACACTAAATCTATAGTTCACTTACAGCAAGACATACGCAAAAAGTTACACTAGTCAAATAACATAGATATCATTATTTATTTAGGCTATCATTTGGCACTTTAAAGTGTGAAATATGAACAAGTAAAACAATTCAGTAGCAATTATCATGACCAGTGGCGTATTTGGAAATTCGGCATTCATAGTTCTTATCTCGTAGGCTATGGCCATCTGTCTTATTTTCAGATGTTTTTAATGTGGCCGCAGCACAGTGCCTCCATTAAAAACTACATCCCCGTAAAGAACGACATAGTTGCTGAAAACTAAGCCAAGAATTATAGTGGAAAACGATAAGTTTTCTTGCAGAATACACACATGCAAAAATGGCCAGTTATAAATGATAAGCATACCAAACAGAGCCAAGAATGTACTGTTTATGTTTGAACGGCACTGGACGATGAATGCAAAATCATTAAACGAAACTATTAGTGATTAAAGAAATATGGTCTTGGATGCCATCTGGTTGGATGGGATGGATGGAGAGGTCGCAGCCTTGTTCCGAATACTAATAATCATGCACTTTTAGCTTAATGCAAAAACGGTTTTCGATCGTGGTCGGTGCAATGGAGACAACAGCGCCTCGTGAGTTTTTGCGATAATTTACAGCGCCATCAGTTAAATGAACGCCGAATTCATTAACTAATCACTAACGCGCTGCTGATAGTCTAATAGTTTTCTGTGACTGGTTGCGTGTTTAACCATTACGACAGCGTGTATCGATCGCCGAATCATCGTCAGTTTTAATTTCATTATAATTATATCATTTCATGTTATGATTAATGTAACCGTACTAGCGTCGGTACCGTCAATCTCCCGTCATGGACTGGACTAACGCTATTTGCGGTGTCAGAGTCAGAATTGTTTGGTACTTCGTGGTTGATAGCTCGGCCCTGCAGCATGACCAGTATACACATCGGTGACAGTAGTAGTTGACGATATTGATTGCACTGGTCGTCTCTGAACTAAAAAGCCCCCAATGAAGGTCACACCTCGAGGTCGCACTGACCACTTTAGTTTAATCTCATTCTTAAGAGGCCGTCAACAGTAGAATAACATCCGACCGCAACATCCATCTAACCCTAACCCCAATCCTAATCTAGCCGTGAACTTTGACCTGTGACCTTTACGTAAGAACTTGCTCTAGCTTTTGGTCAAGTTGAATCACCGTGCCGAATATCTAGGTCAAGGTCGTGTCGTTTGAACGTTATCACACAAAGACAAACACACAAACACATATCGACCGCACAAGCCGGACAAAAACGTCGTGCCACTTAATTTTTTACTATAACTCTTGTATTTCTATGTTGATTTTTGCAGTTTTGTACCAATGGAAGCATGAAAGAATATTCTACAATGCGATTATTTAACGGACTAATGACGTCATAATTGCGTCACATAGCAATGTTCACTTCATTGAGTTACTTCGTGCGTAATAATAATACAGTGAAATGGAATATGGAAATATTGTTGAGTTGTTGAGTTCTGGAGATAGAATTTCGATTAAAACCTGCGAGATTCTAAAAGATTTTCTGCCGAAGACTCAGCATGGAATACTGTAACAAAAATTGAAAAGACAAACATTGGACGACTTTCTGCGAAAGCTGCGTGCAACCAGATCGCACGCAACGCACCGCAGGTAGCCGTCGACCACTGTCATCCCGAACTGCAGACACCATTGCCATAATTGAAGACATGATTAAGGTGAAGCTAAAAAGTCTATAAATTTTGTGTAGATATGATATAATATATAATCGTTTAATATTAAAAAGCTATCAGTATGCAACTATACATAAGACGGAATACATACATATAAATGACGACGAAAATAAATGAAATCAAATAAAATAGAAAATAAAATTCGGTTCATTACAGTTCAGTTCAGTACATATCCTTAAAGAGTAGCAGTCTGTACATAAAATTTTAATCATCACGCCGAGATTTGTTAATTCAACACAGTTCATGTTTTCTCGGTCTAAGTGTGTAGCTGCAGTGACGCTCTGGTGGAAGGAGTTGATACAGAACATGATGTCTGTCCGATAAAATACAGTTAAATAGTTTGTCGTCCATGTCAGAAACTAGTTCTTCGACGCATGGTAAGTCTGGAGAACAGAAACCTCGACCGATCGACGAACTCCTCGACAGATAAAAGCTGCTATTCGCTGTATTTATTTCCGTTTCCATCGGTACATAAAAGTGTAACAATCCACCAAGAAATACGGGAGTCATGGTGAAAAATAAAGTGGCAGGTTTTTATGGCTCACGGTGTATAATTCGCGATTCAGTGAGCGGAGTTAACAGGTGCTGTCGCTGCTGCTGCTGCTGCTGCTGTGCATCACGAGACCGGCTCACTGGTGCTCGCTCGTTCAGTCAGTCGCGTCATCAGTCCAGTCGGTGTCGGGTCGTCGCGATGGTCGTCAAGTCGTCGCGGCGCTCGGCGCTGGCGCTCGCTGCGCTCGTCGTCGTCTCTCAGCTCGGCTTCCTCGCGTCGACGTCGCCTGTCTCCACGGCCAGCCAGCGTCTGCAGCAGCTCATCTACGACGACGGTCAGTTCGCAATCGATCCTTCTTCTACCTGTACACTCATGGCCGGCGTCGCATTTTCAAAGTGTTGTTATCATTCGCCTCGACATACATTGCTAGCTTATTTGGTGAATTATGTATATATACGAATGTATTCGTATTCGAGGCGAATCATGCAAATACTATATGAAGCAAAAGAACAGTCTTCACGCGTTCGGCTATAACTCCGCCAAAAATGAACCGATTAGGATGAAATCTAGAACAATGTGAGCCAAATGTTGGGGCTGGCCCTGGAAGATTTTGGGCTGGATCTGCTCACTAGCGACAGTTTGAGAGGCAACCAAAATTTTGTTTTTTCTTTGTCAGGTAAATAACGTACGTTTTCATCGATTTCCCGTCGGACAAATTTTATGACATTTGAACACAACAACTCGATCGGTGAGGCGGTGAAAACTTTCGGAACAGAATTTTGAAAATTTTACCATAAGGCGTCGTTTTCCAAAAGAACGCAAAAATTGCTAACAAAATTTCCAGGTCTTGCGACTTCAGTCCGTCATAACTCCTCAGCGATTACAGATGCCGAAAATTCACTACGAAATGATCCCCCTACGGATGTCAAGTTTCTATTTTTACCGTTAGAATCAATTCAAAGTCTTTACCCTGGGCTGTACGCTGCGTACAGGAAGCACACCAAATTTTTTAAATCGCGAATTCCGTAAATACGTATCATATCGATAACGCTTACATCAGTCAGTCGCACGCAGCCAATCACTATCGATCGTCAAATGTTGCAAACATATAGACTGTATCAAATCCTAGCTTTTGGATGACAAATCAACCCTAATATGGCGTGGTCATGGTCACTTGTCCCATTTTCAATTTTAACGCCCACAATCATATTCCTAAACGGCTTAAGCGAGAGTCGCCAAATTTTGTATGCAGGTGGAATATGTCAAGTGCTAACATTCGGATGACAGACTATCCCCTAATTGGAATTGGCGTGGTTAGGGTCACTTGACCTGTTTTTTTTTAAATTTTACCCCAATCATATCTTTAAAATTGGTAAAGATGGGCACTTCAAATTTCGTATGCTGATTGATTCACAGGAGTACTAGTGCATGCATAATGTATTATTCTTATAAAGGATGTGTTCAAAGTCACGTGACCACTTTAAGTTTTGGGAAATAAGTGATAATATCTCTTTAACGGTGCAAGATAGAGACATATTTGCAATGGACGACTAATAGGAAATCGTATGTGGCCTATCGAATTGCACCAGTGCCAATGCCCTTGAATGATTTTGAAGGCCACTTTTGCTGACTGAAACCTTTATGAGTGCCACATTTCGTGAAACAGAGCATGAATTTACTAACATAGAGCGTTGTCGCGCAGTCCATCTGCGATAGCTGAGCTTCTTGTTCTGTTAGTCAAAGCATTGCGTGTGGCAATGATTTTGCGAACGAACAGAGCGACGAATGGCACAAATACTTTTACATGTACTGCAAATAGAGAGGTTTATGTAAACAGGCTACGTATAGTGCAGAACGTGCCACGACGAATGGGCGAAAGCCGTTAATGGCAGAAGCTCGCCTACAAATGCTTCGGCGATTGACGTTCTGTACATACTCGTGTCAGCGATGGTCTTTGATTATAGTTCATACACACACAACTTTATTTCAATACAAATGTGGTAGCCGAAAAACATACACGTATAAATAGGTTCTGTTGCTGCTGTTGCTGTGGCATGTGTAAATGTCTATTGCACGTTATTTTTTCTTTTTTGCTTTTACTTCTTTTTTGTTTGTTTATCTGTTCATTTACCCGTATGTACATTGCTACCTTATTAGGTAAATAAAGATGCATATAAATAGACGTTAATTAAATAGAAACTTAACTAATTAATTCTTAATAACACTGTCAGAAGATACATTCGCAATACAGTTCTTTTTCTGCGCATTCTCGACAGATTTCGCACAATGCATTCATTGAAGACATTATAATAAAGAAACGTGCGTTTACGCTTAATTGTAGCATAATACCGAGTTTGAACATTAAACATTTCCATACAGTATTGAGCAATATATTTAGATCGAATATTAAATGTCGTCATAAATGGCCCACAAAGAGCAAATTCTAGCGAATTAAACTGATTTTTAGAAACGGGAAAACAGTCAGAGCCATAATATTGGAACGCATTTAGACAATTCGATGACAACATTAAATGACGCAACTGTACCTACTTTACCAAACACAGCGTTGAAAGCTATGTAAAACAGTTTGCGTTATCAAATTAGCAACAAAACTTAATGGACGACACAATGAAACGCTGATGTAATGATGTAATTAATAGCGGGCATCATTAAAACGGCAATGCGCCATGTACGAACGCATTATTTTATTATGTCTGCACGGATTCGTCGGCGCGCATTGATTGAAGCCTTCGAGCGACACTTGCTTGGCACATCGCTGTAGGTGGCATCGTGTCACTGGCCGGTGACCGGGTCTGCGAGGCTACCTGCAGGGAGAGGTTTTTTATGGCGGTTTCCGTGTATTAAGGGAGCTTGGACGGAGTGACGGCAAGAGAGCTGGTCGCATTAGCTGACAACCGTCGTGTTGGCTTACGCTGCCTCTGATGGCTGGTTGCTGATGCTGAAGGAGCGCCACCATTGAGTGCAACGACCCGACGACCTAAAGCCCCGTCCACACCAGCAACAATGTCGAAGCTACACTGTCGAATGCTATACGAGTCGACCGATTCTTTCGACAAAGTCGAACACGTTGGTTCCACATTGTTGCTGGTGTGGACGGGGCTTAACAAAGCATGGTTTCACGAGTAACCCGTTCGCTCAGCTCGCCACCCTACCTTTTTAGCGTTATGCCTGAAATCGATTTAGCTTTCTCTCCGTGTCTCAGTCCCTCTGCGGCATTTTTGTACTCTGCCGATGAGTCGATGTCTGAATATTCACGAGTTATAATCATTGCACATCACTACGTTGTCTTCCAAATAGCGATGTCAAGTAACTTACCTAGCAGAAATTTTGGCGTTATAGTTTATCGGTCAAAAACTGAAATTACTTCGCGAAATTCATAAATTTTTGTTACTGATAGTTACATAAATTTACATTGTATTCGACATGATACGTGCATTGTAAAATAAATAAATAAACAAACAAACAAACAAACAAATAAATAACAAGTGATATAGTAATAAAACAAAGAACCATCAACCGGAAAACTTCGCCCACTTACCGGGGGACGAAGCAAAGAATGGTTCACGTGCGTGGACGAATCACACTGCGATGCCATCAATCACACTGAATCGTGCTTACACTGTTCTCATGGTAGCCGAGTCAATGAAACCGCTGATTTACATATAACTTTATTTCACCGTCAAAAAACGGTAGCAAGAAAAGAAACAAAAAAGAAAGGGAAAAATATATACAATACAGTCAGAATAAGTCAACATTTAGCAGATATCAGACGGCATAATTTATTTCATTTCATTTTATTCAGCAACAAAGGACCAAAAGGCCTCTTAAAGGTCGCGACAAAATACAATATTATACAGTGCATACATTCATACTTGCGTATACACATCACACATAGGCCTATATACATACGCATATACACAACAGAGGTGCTGAGAACATTATTTAGGGTTGCGTGGGCTTCTGGTAACAAGGAGAAATGTTCGCCTCCACTCTTACGTGCTGTGAACATATCTAGTTTCTGTTGCTGCGGCTTTTTGTCGCTCTTTCAACACGCATAAGCGACAGCAAGCTCCAACGCAGTTGCTAAAATTGTTGTTCCTTCTGTGTTGCAGACTGTAAAAGAAAGAGCCACAATGTCATTACATTCGCACGAAAGCAAGCAGTCTGCGAGTTGCAAATTGTAATTGCAAAGACGTAGTGGGAATGCATTAGTATTTCCAATTTTCTATATGAGTTCCCTGTTAAAGGTGTTTTTAGCGTTTTACGCGAAGAACCGTCTAAGTGACTTTGCCGTTTTAGAGCTTCTGTACTCCATAGCTGCGTCGGTAGAAACGTGTCGAACCTGTAATTGCATTATACCTGTACAGCAGTATGTAGCAAGGGCTAGTACAAAGGACACAAATTACAGAAAATAAGAAAACAACATTTGCAGATTATTTTCAGTCACACCCGTCTAATCTTTTGTGGCTGTGACGAATTTTTATGAGATACAGTTTACAGTTACCGTTAGCGTGAATTTTTAGACCGTATCGCATGCGTGGCATAAATATGACATTATTGCGACCGATGTCACACGTAGCGTGGTCTGTGTGTCTGTGTGTTGGTCACACGGATGTACTGTGCATAAACGGCGGAACCGATCGAGATACCATTTGAGGGCTGAACTGTATGGGTCCAAGGAACCATGTATTAGGTGGGAGTCCAGATCTGGCGAATGACAACTAACAAGTCGTCGATGCGGCCTTTAGACAAATTACTATACACACTTGTTTTCAGTTAGTAAATGTATATAGGCCAGCTGTAATAAAGAGTATAATTACATGCGGATTTGCATTCCCTGCGAACGCAAGCAGCTGAAACGCAATTTCGATCATCGCTAGCACCAGGTGCAGGCGACGGTCATTAAGTACATGCAAACAGGCCGTTGGTGATGTGACCTTTGTGTGGAAGATTGATTAATCGGCGGTACACGTTTGTTTGGTCTATCCGGTCGACTGAAATTGCAGGACTGGAAGTTGACGGACGAAGTATACGTGTAATGCTCGTATGGTTGGAGAAGCAGCTAAAGAACTGTATCACATATCATAGCGTTCGTAAACTGTGGTGACATAAATTGCCATTAAATAAATCTAAACCGCTGTTCTGTTTTTTTCAGAACACGGCAGAGTTTGCCATGAACTTATGAAATTATTCAGGCACGCTCAAAATTGTCACATTTCTAATTGGCGCTATAGGAAAAGGTGACTGCTTTGCGACTGACCTGACAAACTATGCATGTCTTGTTATCTCTTTGTTACACTGTCTGACATTGCCGTAAGTACACCAAATTTCTGTAGAAAAATTAGTATTCTAGCAATGTCAGACAGTGTAACAGGAGTTGCGCAGTTTGTAAATTCTTATTGTTGTCAAAAAAACATACAAACGGCAACTGCATTGAGTGTCTTGAAGCTAGCATTCAACAGCAATCGGTGACACAACCTCCTAATTCTTCACTCAACTCCGGCAAGTATTAAAACAAGTAAACACACACATGTTCCGTAATTATAAAGCAAATTAAACAGTGTTCAGCCAACATCTATAGGCCTGTATGAGGATACGTATGACCATGGTGATGTTTGCACGGCACACCGGACAATTGTCGATAACAGCTACCCGCTTCGCACAACTACCACAAAAGCGAGCGTTTCTGCGAGGGACTAGTGCGAAACCCTCACGTGGTGCCACGAGGTAAACTTCACAGCAGTCGGCTTCTGTGGCTGCTGCATCTGCCGCTGCAGGTAAGGTGACCATAATTTTGGCACCGCAATGCGGGACGAGCGCCGAAGGCGCGAATCGTATAGGGTGCGAGCGCCACAGAGGCGAGCCGTCGGTGTTCCGACTTGGGGATCGGGGAGAGCGTCCTGAGCTCCCCCAGGCCGCCAGCGATTTTTTATTCGCATATACAGCTATTTTTGGCCACCGATGCGTAAGCATACGGCTTCAGAGATAGGCAAATCGGGACAAATTCGGGACACTGGACACCAAGCCAAAAAAACGGGACAAATGGGCTTCCCGGGAGAACTGATTTTTCCCAGAACAAGTGATTAAAAATCTGGACTGTCCTAAAATTTGGGACGGATGGTCACCTCAGCTGCAGGTTCCAGCCCCGCAAACGTCGTCCGAGTAGGCGCCGTCGATTGGGTGTCGTCGTCGTTGTCGTCGCTGTCTCGTAGGCTTTAACCTACTTACTTATTAACTTACTTATACTCAGTCGTCCGTCAATGTCCAGTCCTGTAATTTCAGCGCTCTGATCTGTCGTGCACGCAGGTGCTTGCTTCTCGCCGGCTTAGTTCTGTCGACACGTCAGTTCTAGTCATACACGATAGATTTGCGATGCTCAGTTAGCACAGTTACCGTATTCGTCACACGTTAACACACACTGACGCCGTATAAACGACCATTTTCCATGTAAACCAGTTATTAGTCGGTTTCTCTTCATTTTCTTCTCCCATTTTAAGGTCAGTACCATGGATATGACCGCTATAGTAATGGCCAGTGCACTTTTGCACTACGTACTATTTACACACAAATGTGAACATTTGCAGTATATTACTGTGTGTGTTTGTGGGTGTGTGTCATTTCATATATACAGTCATTACCAGATGCACAGCTTTACCAGTTACAGTGTTAAGCCTTGTCCACACCAGCAACAATGTCGAAGCAACATTGTTGAATGCTCTAAGTCGAACAATTCTTTTGACAAAGTTGAAACAAATTGAACATGTTCAATTTGTTTCGACTTTGTCGAAAATACGAAATTTTACGATAAACTCGTTCGAAATTATTTCCGTTTTTAGCAACAAAGTCGAATGTTGCTTCGACATTGTTGCTGGCGTAAGCAAGCAAGCAAGCAACGTTTAATGAATATGAACATAGAACATAGAACATGAACATACTCACTGGACATACAGGGCATGTAGCAGTGATGGGACACAATTAGCTTAATTTCTAATTAATTAGAATTACAATTAGATTTTGCTCACTGCTAATTAATTAGAATTAAAGCGAGAATTAATTAGCATCTAATTGGAATTAGAACTAATTAATTACCCATCACTGGCATGTAGCCACTTACATATGCCCAACAAAATAATAACAATAAACAATCACAGCAACACTGTAAACTGAGAAAGATTAACTTTATCAAGCAATCTTTTAAAATTATTTGAACATGACACATCAAACACAAAATTAGGTAGAGCATTCCAAATGTCACAAATTCGACTACTGAAAAACATTTATATGCATTGATACTGGACTGTTTCTTATATAGTTTATACTTGTGGCCTCTCGTATAAGTCAAAGCTGACAAATCGAAAAAAAATACAATTCAAGGAGACTTCACTAGTATTCACGTCTCTGTGGACGGGGCTTTAGTTGTACGTAATTAATCCTGAAATGTGTTATCTGTCACTTACGGGCCGGTCTCTGCGACATTTCAGAGCATCTGACTGTGTTGTCAATACAGCGCAGTTATGGTGTCTCGGCCGTGTAACCTGGCACACGTGGCATGGCAATCGGTGTATAGTTCCATCCTTTGCCTGCGTTGAATTATGATGAAAATGTTCAATTCTGTTTTCAGTGTCTAGCTGCATTTAAACGATATATTCTTCGGACGGACCTGTCAAAGCACCTTACTATGCTTTTGTATGATGCCGAAGATTCTGATAGCTTGCTGAGAATTTGTCTAAAGTGTTTGACTATCTATTGTATAAATAGTATTATTTGTTTTTTATTTTATTTTTATTTTTAGGTTTAGTCGTCATGGGCAGACATAAGTGCGAAGTTATCGCCTGTCTGTCCAGCGAAACGCAATGCGAACTTGTGAATTGTGTACTGAACTTATGGCAAATAAATTTGATTTGATTTGATTTCTGACACGGTCTTTTCTCGTGACCCGATAATCCGCCTCACACACCCCATGTTAAAAACGTGTAACTTTCTGCATGCTTCAGTTGTCAAAGTCCTGGTTTCAGAATGGTTTAACGTAATATTCAGGGCCATTGACTGGTATACTTGGATTTGTGTTTCTTTGCTGATAACTTTGCTATTCCAAATCTTAGTTAGTCGTTTATCGGCATCATGGGGAATACCGATTCTTTTTGTACGCTGTCTGAGAATGCAGTCCTAATATCCAAGACGTTATATTGTCTTCTTCTGTCATAAATATGCATGGCTCCGGTTAAGAGAAGAGTCGGCTGCTGTATGGCGGATCTGTGAAGGCGATAAAAAATGTTCCACGTGATGTCTCTTTTGCCTCTATACACATGCATACAGCCGTGCTCTCCGGTGGTCAGTTGCTTCGTCGACAATGCTCTGTGGAGATCATCTGTGTCTTAATGAGCCACAGCATAAAGACATCACCACCGCGAACGAGCGTCCTGTACACCCGCTAGCAATGGATTTCGGCGTTCTGGAACTTGGACCTTCCCAATTCACGGATAAATTTTTTATGAGGGATGAGACAGGATACACTGTATAGGACTACTGTACTGCGCACTGCTGCGCACAGGTGCTGAGTAATTATCGTAACATCGTTGAGAGCGAAGTGCAAAGGACGTACAAAGTTATATTCAATCTTCACCTTGACAATCGACAAATTATATTAAGAGTGGATACTACTAATCAACAATGATACGGCAACGCACGCGCTTCTGAATTGAAGAGCAAATTTCCAAAACTCACTCAGTCCATTTTTGGACTGAGTGAGTTTTGGAAATTTGCTCTTCAATTCAGCAGCGCACAGATAAACGAATTAATTTCTGAAGTCCGGGCTATTGGACGGCCACATAGCGATAACGATTTCGGCTTTTCCGAATGTAGCAGCTGAACTGACTCGTTGGACGTGCTATCCTGCTGGAAAAAAGTGTCCCCTGCGTACGACCACCGGCAATATTTACTATCTTAGCAGCGCGTCACTAAAACACCAGTCTTGTTAGTACGTCGTATCCAAAAATGATCCACAAATTCGAGAGCCACGCACATCTATGAAGAGAGATAGTATAATTTCTCACGTGTTAATGTGTTCTCGGATAGTGTAGAAACACGCCATCAGTAGCCACGGTATTTTGTGTGTCAAATTTGATTTGATTGCAATAGGCTTATAACTGTAGAAGATAGGCTTTTGGAGATTTTTGAGACACGGTGTAAATTTGGAATATGTTTGCATTATGTGGATGCTTGCACCGTTGCAAGTTGAAACTTTGTGTCATAAAAACATTTGGCGGACATGGATAAAATTATCGGACGAGAGATAACTTGTTTGATCAGCTTTGTCACTGGTCATCGCAGTTCCTAGAGATGTTCTGACTTCGAAAATGTCAATCATATTTTTAAATTACTGGTGGATTGTCATGGAGAGCTGTCTCTCTCACAGAAACGTCACATTTCTTTGAAAGCAGAACTTTCACGTTCCCTCTGATACGAACGTGCTATGCAGTGTGCTGTTCAACGTACGCGTCATACAAATCGCACATCCGATCCGAAGTTCCGAACAGAGTTGTTCGTGGTTGTAAAGATAAAAACCTAATCAGGATCCATTTTCGCGGTAGCTTCTAACAGGATTAAACAGTTCGTTCGCGTTAACGGCGCTTTTTATGGCTTCCATTTGGCGCTCGGTTATTTTTGCTTTGCTGTAATCATAGAAAACGCACTAAGCGTAAGCAATGCGAATCCAGCAACTATGTCGGTCCGAAGTGCACGCTTGCCACGTCACGTGCTGCCCCTGGTAAGTCAAGTGAGTATATCGACGGGACAGACAGGCGGACAGACGGACGGACGCCAGGCCGTTACATTACGCTTTCCGCTATAAATGCAGTGAGCGTAACAATCGTTGGCATAGAATGCTTTGAGACGAATAGTGCAGGCATTCATACAGTGCAAAATGTACTTCTGTAACTCTATACTGATTAGTA
>Ga0209780_1002290_pt1 | contig 13495 bp, 5 predicted proteins | sample WorMetexBAHAMAS2_FD_187384 | JGI IMG/M metagenome (GOLD analysis project Ga0209780, IMG submission 187384) | Marine gutless worms symbiont microbial communities from Max Planck institute for Marine Microbiology, Germany - Inanidrilus exumae... | ecosystem: Host-associated > Annelida > Digestive... | reverse complement strand
AGTTGGTCGGGAACTGGCTAGTCGACCACGGCCCGTCTTCGACGCCGCGGCGCCTGCGTGCGGCCGCCGCCGATGAAGCCGTTGACTTATGCATCACCAGCACCGACCTCGCGCTGTTTACATGCATCCACAGCGGCGATGAAAGCTCGCTCTACAGACCTACTGTATAGACTATACATCGCTACTCACCCCATGTCTTACATTATTTCGGAAATTGTCTGAGTGTGGTGCTAATTTGAGTTGCATCTTCGCATCTTGCGAGCGCATTATATTATAATATTACATATTATATCAATTGTGAATACTGCATGACACCATCCTATAATTTCCTATTTTTTTCGCATTTCACGAGACGCCTTAAAGAAATCCTCACGGATGTTCCATAACAAACTCGCCGAAGTCCATGTGAACATTATGGAACATATCAGGAAAATTATGGATTTCCGCGATTTATATCCAATTTTGTAGTAATGCCTTGGTAAACTGCAGCGTCCTTGGCTTTCTGTATGTTTTGGAAATCTTTAGTCACCATCAAAAATGGCAGCGAAATAGGATATAAAACAAAACACGACAATGGAAATACTTAAGTAAAGACAGAAGAACACACATTTCCCCTACGCCAAACCATGAACATAACCCTAACTCTAACCCTAACCAAATTCAACAGTGTAACAAATGTGCGATGCTATTATATAAACTAGAAGAAACCGGAACTTACAAGAGTGCAAAAGCACACGCCGGCAGTTTTTGTGCCTCGTGACCTTGATCTTTGACCTTTTGACCCCAAAATAAATGGATTTCCAGGACTCGTGGTGGAACATTTCTTTGTCAAGTTTGCTGATCCTAACTGCACCGGATTTTGAGACACCGTGCGGAAAAATAGACAGAGACAAACAGACAAACTCCGCTGAAAACCGAACCGTACGTATACCGTCGGAGTGGGTGACTATCTATCCTACAGCCTGTAGGCTAACAAGGACTGTTGCATCGTACGGTTATCAACCGTCGCATTATATAAGATGACGTACGCTATAATATACAGCCCTTAGGATTTTCTCTAACGCGCGCTATAATTATTGTTATTATTGTTTCTGTGTTATTATGTTACTTTCTACTATGTCTTTGAATAAAGATGGATAATTAATGATTAATGAAAGTAATGCGTAATGATACTTACATTTAATCGTCGACTATATACCGCCGGAAACGGCGACGGCAATTTTTCAGATATCGGCTCAGATGTTCGTGACGTCATGTCGTCACTACGTCACGTCCGGCGACCGCAGCAGCAGCAGCAGTAGCAGCTGTTGCCTAATATAACGTCACATACGCGCACGGCCGGTCACGCACCGGGCCCGGCACGCACGCAGTTCACCGCGGCAGCGAGCGGCGACATCGGCGGCGGCAGTACGAGCAGTCGACGCCACGCGAACGCTGCATTCGACCGGTCCCAGCTCGCCAATTCGCTTCTATCGTCGCCGCCTGCACCCGCTAGCACCGGCGCACGCAACTGCTCCCACTCGCCCTCACGCCGGCCTAGAACTGAACCGATGGACACCGACTTTGCTGCGGCTATCGTCCGTGTGCTGACCACAGCCGGTGCACGTGCGCTACAGCAGCCACAGTAAATCACAGTATACTCGAAATCTTTCAGTTTGTCTGCTGCCTTGACAAAAAACGCCTGTGAGAACTGCCATGAAGCGTGTACGTTTAGTTGTCACTGAACTGGCCGTAGAATCTGTTGTATGTAAGCCTGTACCGCATAAGAACCGTGGAAGGCTGAATCGAACGTACACTCAAAATGCACTGCATAGAAGTTAAGCTGTTGTACACGTTAGCGTTCATGATGCTTTATGAAACAGGCAATAATGCGTGTCATTTGGACAAATTTGATAAACCTTTTCCGCTTACAGCGGATACGTTTCTATTTTAGCAGAGTATTGCTTTTGTATTACATGACAACAAAGAAAACATGGTCAGTGCAGTATAAATCAATGAAAGGAAATATCTCACTAGCTGTAACTTAACGCGAATACACAGGGCGACAGTGGCGTAATTTCTGTTCTGGCCGCCATGATGTGGGGCGAGGAAATGTAAACGCTTCAAATCGTCTAGTTTGCTATCGCTTCCTGGCGCCAGCACTAAGCTTTACTTAAGCCTATCGATTCATTTTATTTAAATGAAGTGACAAATCTTCACCAGTTAACTTTGCACAGTACATCATGCCCCACAACAAAGCGATCATATCATGACCATAGATTACTGTGACGAGACATACAGGGTCCAAAATGGCGGCAGCCGAATGCTGTGATTGTCTGCGCTAGATCAGACCAAATCGCTGCAATTTCGCAATATGGGCCTGTATACCCGTGGCAGATGTTCGAGCCCGTGGCAGCTGCTGCAGCTGCTGTATACTGATATACGTTAACGATGATCAATCAGTTTCATTTGTGCTCGTTGCTCGATACTCGCAGATAGAACACCAACGACGTCATAAAGCAGGCTAGATAGTATCGGGGTGTTCGACGCACGATAGTCCGACTGATTTGACAACAACAGTGAACAGTTCTGATCTTCGTTCAAATTAATATTTGCAAGTAGCTGTATTTTGAAAAATGTGGATCACTATAAAACCTAAGTAACAACAGTGGCTTCTATGAGTTTGACTTCAAACATTTCATACGAAAATTTTTGTTTGCTGTATTAATAATCACTGATGCTGTGGTTCAGACGACTGTGCAAACTATTTGTGAAGTTTCTTTTTCTTTTACTTTCTCATTCTAAAAAAATAAAAACAACGATTGTTTGTTTGGCTTTTGATTTGCTGCGAATGCCTAATAAAGGGATTGAAAGGAGCTACGTGAAGACAAAAGGCAACAAAGGCAGACAGTTGCGGTCGGTTTCTGAACTATAGCGACGGCGAAGGCGGCGAACGTCAATCATAGCTTTTAATCTCGCTGTCACGTTTGATCGATATACGCACGCTGGTTCTGCCGCGTTTCCGCTTTGCTTGGTTTCCGCAAACAGACCGCGCTACTGCCGCAGCATACAGCAGCAGAGTATAAATCGCAACGACCATTTCTCTCATCGTCCTATGTAAAGTTTGTTTTTTTTCATGCAAAATGGCCATGTAATCGTCGACGAAAATCGCCAATACAAAGTGCGCCACGGCAGCAACTCTAGCGCAAACGTTTTCTTTAATTTCTTTGACTATCAACCGTCTTTGTCGATCGCATTCAATTACCTCCACAAGAAATTCGTTAATGCTACACGACATCGCCAAGCCAAAGCGGAATTGGGTTGGTTCTGGGTTGTCTCATCCGATGTCAAATCAGTTCACCTTAGGATATCGGTAATTAAAATAATCAACACAATATTTGTTTTTTTCTTGCGACGTTTGTATAGCGGACAAATGCCAAACAAATGCACCCACCACGCTACAGTGCGGCCCGTTATTAAGTCACAGTCACGTAAGAGTTCAACTAGTTCACCTAATGAATGTGGAACGGCGCCAGATCCGACCTTTAGACTCCAGATCAAGCCAAATTACTTGAGCTACAAGTTGTGTTCTTAGTACGGCACCTAACACCGTGCACTGTCTGTCACTGAGGACCGACAAGATAAATGGAGTAGTACTATCAACGGCAAGTCAATCATTACTAGAATTCCCTCGCTTAAGGTCGCACCGACCACTCTAGCAACATTTTAGCCGACCTAAAAATACACTGCTGCTGCTACTTATTTACAGTTTTTAAAATTTAAGTCTGCTTTTGGATACTGTCTGTTTTCGGCTCTCGCTACGCCACGGTCGGCCATCCCAGCAGTTGTGGAGCTGTTGTTTTCTTCTGTGACCGTGAACTTTGAGCTATGACCTTGACCTCGAATTTGACCTATATAGCGTCAAGATTAACCAGAGAGCCAAATGTCCAGGCCGAACGGTCATTTAATTCCAAACTTATTGTTCGGACACACGCTTGATCGACTGAACCATTGAAGTGGTCGGAGTGCAACAGTGTTCAGCGACTGAGTTATGAAACTCTTAGTCTCAGAGCACATGACATTCGGTCACTGAAGCTAAGTATGACATAATGTATAGGTATTATGTGGCTTATTTCAAACTGTGTAAACATTGAGGCTGTAGCAAGAGACTGTGTAGCGCGTCAAACCGAAATGACATAAATAATCGAAGCGCTCGATCTGAATGACAATCAATCGATTAGTAGTGTCTGATTGATCGTGCATATGACTACGCGCTCTGGTGCGCTTATGCCGTCAATTACCGCGCTTCAGTCCTGCAAAAACACGAAATTTAGCGCAACACGTCACGGTTCGCTTAGTACAACAACTTTTGTCTCCAGTAAATTTAATCGCTTTTGATTGTGTGTTCACTGTTATGGTAAAAATAAACCATGGAATGTGAGACAGCTTCCAGATAACTTAACGGTATTAGAAAATAAGCAAACATGCCGTCATTATTCGTCAGAGCAGATATGAAATCTGGTAGTTTGATGAATGAAAGACTTTAGGTATTGTTTATTATTTTAGTTTAACTTCTAACATATAGCATTTTAGCAGCTATCGCATATATACACTGTGTCTCAATAAAACGACACTGCTTTGGGTTGCTATACATGTAACTTTGACGTATATCAACCGATTATGATAATTTTTGGCAGAATTGCTGCTACGAAAGTGAGCAGTGAAACGGTACTTTTTAACTTCACCTAACTAGTGCTTCTGTACTACCTGGGGATACACAGAAACACGAAAATCGCATGTTTTCACTCAAATGTTATATTACTGTTTTTCCAGAGAACAACCAGTCGCTGCTTGATGTCTTCAATTTTGTTGACTTGCAACTCATATTCGTACTGCTGTAGACTCCCCAAATCTGGTAATCAATGAAGTTCAGCTAAGGAGAAATGAAATTGAGAGTTGTGTGCAGCAGCTGTTGAACTGTGTTGCGCGCACCATGCGCTGGTGTATGCATGAGCTGTGTTGCTGAAAGGCAAATAATACTGTCGTCGACAACGTGTTTAATAACAGCTAACATTGTTGAGATAGTAAGATATCCTACCAATACTGTCTATTGACTTTTCACTTCAGGCTCGACAATAAACAACCACTACTTTTGACACAGCAACTGACATCATTACAGACTTGGTATAGAAGATAAGTGTGTGGTAGCAGACGGTAGCATGCTATACTCCCTTCTTAGATTTTGTTTGGTTCATACGGTCGATTCTTCTGCGAGTAAAGGGTGGTTCAGCTGTGACCAACTTGACCAAGTGATAATATGAATGTGTTTTGAGTGTCTGTTGGCAACACAACAGTCAGCGTTTAGGTAACAAAACGTAATTTTTGGCTTTCTGTTTCCCCAGGTAGTGCAGAAGCATTAGTTATGTGATGTGAAAAATAAAGTAGGCTACCATTTGACTGCTTACTTTCTTAGCAGCATTTCTGCCAAAAATTATAAAAATCGTTTTATGTTCGTCAAAGTTACAGCAAGCCAAAGCACTGTCGTTTTTTGAGTCACAGTGTATATAATAATTTCACCAACCACTTTAGTCGTCCAGGCAGAGCAATCGATTTAGTGTGTGTGTGTGTGTGTGTCTGACAGCAACTTTTGAATTAAATGTCCTTTGACTGATATGTTTGTCATGCTGGTTCATCTTGACACATTATAGTTCCAGCTCAAAGGTCAAGATCACTGGTCAGTGTTCGCGGTCGCATGATGTCAAGTGTTTCTTTTTCGGCTATAGATGCTGTGGCATATTTTTTGGTTGTTTGTAGAGTATTTTGTGCTAAAATGGTCTGTGCGAAATCAACTGAGGGCTTTCTACTCGCAGATTCGTATAACAGACTGATGCCTTTTGAGTTCGTAATTTCATTATGTCGATTTATTGTTATTTTTTTCACTTGAGACTTGAGAGGAGAATTGACGGGCCGGGGTATCAACTAGACGAAGCAAGCACTCACGGGAGTGCAAAGACCCACGCCGGCAATTTTTTGTACCTCGTGACCTTGACCTTTGACAACTGGACACCCAAAATACATGGGTTTCCAGGAATCATCGTGGAACATTTTGTATATCAAGTTTGGTACGTCGGTTTTTGAGATATCGCGCGGAGAAACAGACAGACACACAGATAAACGGCGGCGAAAACCGTATCCGGCGTCCGGCATCAGCATGGGCAACCCAATATACTGAAGGCCACTGACAGCGGGCAGTTAGGCCTACTTGTGTCGCTTGTGTTTGGCTCAGATTAAATTCCGACACAAACAGTCTTTGGCGACCGCGGACGACAGACGCAGGGCAGTCTCATGAGGTTGTGCCGTCCGTGCAGTCGCAAGGGCGTCGTAATTCAATCATCCCAATACACACTCCACATCTTGTTGTCGTCGTCCAACAGATGATGCCACAGCTTATTATGCAACCACGTTTTGCACTCCGCGGACAGCCGATACATACAGACAACCTGTCTGTATGTACCCCTGAGACAGCAATGTACCCTGGACACGGAACCGATTCTTTGTAGTAGGCCTAAATAGTCAGTATTACCTCTCATCGGTTCTTCCCGTTTGCATTTTCGCATATGAACGCGTGGGTCATTTATTTCAAAAGTTATTGTTCGCACACACACACACACACAGAGGAACGAATGGTCTACCTGGACCATAAGTGGGCAGTAAGCATAGAAAGAAAAACGTCACATGAGCACAGGTAAAAGGTCAAAGCAAAGCAACGCTCGGTGTCTGAAGTATTTCGTCGACCGGAAATAAGCTAGTGACTTCGTTCCAGACAGTAGTCTCCCGCCTCGCTGGTATTGGCTCCTACAAACGTCGTCTCAATCAAACGCCTTGAGCGATCCACTCATCTCTCATCCTGCTGATGCTACAGCAGCAGCAGCAGCTGCAGCAGCATGGTAACAGCTGTGACATTACACAGGTTGCCGCGCCGCCTTCGTTCTAAATTCCGACACTTTTCATCCAGCTTCCTAACTCGTTACCAGACAGTCTTCGAGATCCGAGACGTTCCTTCCCAATTTCCGTCGTGATCTGAAAACTTTTCTCGGTCTACTACCTTACATCGCATTAGAGGCTTTGTGATTATGTGCTATATAATGCTACTATTGACAGTATAGGCCTAACGCTGACACTGACGTCAGCGACAAGGTGCTATGGGACATCTGCTGTGACATGGATACTACGAAATTTGTATGGTAAGTTCTATATGATGCTAGATAGATTCATTCTGATCGTAGTACGCCATCGCGGTAGGTTATATGACAAAAATTTCAAAGTTCAACTCCGTGTAAAATGCATAATAGACATACAGACAGCAATAAAATAAAAATAATTAAGACTGAATTGTTATAAGACTTGATATTATTTGTCTAGCAAATTACTAGAATGTGAATGTGTTGATGTGTTGCTAAGTATACACTATCACATTTTGCTAGTTTTCTCCTGTTTTGCTGTACAAACAGATTTACTACAGATTGTCAGATATATACTTCAACATGTCTATAGCAATACCCAATCTATCGACTTCACCGGATAAGCTTACACTATTTACGATAACTGATGATTATAAGTATTCCGGGATGTCATTGCGAAATCGAATTTGAAATGAATCTCAAACAGTGCCACTCGATATGATTTGGGTGATGTCGAAGACGACGGCTATTTTACTGACGGTCTGACTCTGATGCTAAGCAAACACAGCGGTACAATAGCAGAGTTGAAACACAATGCAGCAAATAAACTACCGAAATAAAACACGGCTTAGTGGTTTTTGCAACCCACACACATGATGACCGAATCCATCTTGGACGCAGAAAAGCTAAGTTAAACGAATTAGTCTTAAACGTTTTCCTGAGCTGTACGTCCAAATACATAGGGTGGAGTGACGTCAGGATAATCTATGGTCACGATACGATCTCCATGTCGTAGGGCATGTTGTCGGTACTGTGCGAAGTTCATAGGTAAAGATGTCAAGTTATTTGAATAAAATTGAATCAGGAGGTTTAAGAAAGGCTGAGGGCTAGCGCCCGATCGATGATCTGATTGTAAGTGCTGCAAAATATTTACATTTCCTTGCCCTATATCATGGCGGCCAAAAAATCTGGCATAGATAGGAATGAAGCAAATACGCGTCACTATCATCTTATGTATAGTCGAGAAGTCAGTGCCGGCGTTGCATATAGTTGAGTGACGTCATGTGCCAGCAGCAGCATCTTGTATAGCAAGTCGAAGCGACGAGCGTTGACAGCGGCGCTGATTAGGTCCCACAACCGTCCACTTCACGCCTCTCTACGACGCCAGCTGTGCGCGCAGGGCGCGTGCAACCGGACCGGCTAATGAAGTCTTCGGTCGCAGTCGGGAACGAATTGGAGACGCTTATTGCGTCGTACACGTGTTGCGTGCGTCACCGACTTCCAGTAAATTATTCACAGCTATACTGCTGCTGTCGCAAGAGGAGAAAAAGTATAAGAAACTATAAGAGGAGCTGACAGAGGCTCGTTTTTCCGTGAAACTTCAAAGAACTCCTGCATTCGAAAGAGATTATTAATTTACCAGAGGCAATGTCGCTACATTTGGGGCGGCATATCGCGCTGTACGCTCTCCTGTCGATCTCCTTCCTAAATTCTTCTCCCGTTCTCTTCTGTCGCTACATAGTCAGTGTCAATCACAGTGTCGGCCGGCCATGCCGCCCAATAAATCCACCATCACTCCCAGCAACCAACGGAAAGAAAATGAAGTCCTCCAACATTTACCTGTCGGTGACCATTAAATTCCAATTGCAAGTAATAGTAACTTAATGTAATCAAATCAATAATCAGATATTATTGATTACACATAGCCGCGGCTCACTTTTAATGATCAGTGATAGCTAAAAGTGCATCTGATTTAATCAGTTTAATAATAACAAGTCAAGGGGCGATGACATGTTTGTGTCCGATATATATCGAAGGCAGTGAACCTCAAATAGCTTATATTTCGCAGCGGTATTTTGAGCTCTGCATTTTCCGCCAGCACTAAGCGTTGTACTGTTGTGCTTCACGTTCATCCTATTGTTGCACAACGCACACGGCTGTCGGTTCCATCCTGATCATTTGCACCATCAACAATACACTCAATTACTCAACGATGCTGTTGCAGCTGCTGGCGTATCGTTGCCCAGCGCCAACAATGCTGATGGCAAGTGCCAATCTCGCAGAACTGATCGTGGTTAACATACAAAACAAGAAGCTCAGCTATCGCAGAGGAACCGCCAGACGCGCTATATATTCATCTTTATTTCACCAAAAACGGTAGCATAAAAAAGAAGGAAAAACTTAACTAAATAAACATGTGCTCTATAATGTCATATTTGATGTTATCATTCGAAAAACATGTCACTAATAAAATTTCTCAGATTACAAGGCGATGATATGTCAGCACCGTACGATAAAATGATTTTATTTAGACTACATTGAGCAATGTGAACAAACAGTTTACACACACAATTTTCATTTCTAACAACATTTTATAAAAAATTTGGCCGTTCGTATATCTGTTAAATAGTTAATTGGTAAGAAATGAAAAAAATTCTGACAGTCCTCGACAATATTTGCCGAACTAGTTCGAAATAGCTTCATCATTGAGCGGCTCACTGTAAATTGTAGGGAACGTTTATCTCGCACCAATATAATTATGACAGGCTTCCGTACCGTACAATAGTACCGGGAGACATTTAGCGTGAATCAAACTGATGACTACCTCTTCTGAAGCAAAGCGTCCTATCTTACTGAATATAGCATTAAATGACCGGAAAAATTGACTTTTAGCATGATCAAAACAGCACGTAAATATGCTAGGATGAACTAGCATGCCAAATATCGGGTCGACTGAAAATGCAGGACCTGAAAATGCAGGACAAAATGTTCTTTCAATTTCAGGTCCTGCATTTTCTGGTCCTCCATTTTCAGCGTCCCCAAATATCTAGGTCAAAGATCATCTCGTCCATTGCCCGTTAAGCACACAAACCGACACACACAAACATGTGACGGATTGCTATACCTGGAACACTAAAATGGTTGTACAGGACCTTGATGAATCGATCATTACGATGCAATTGTGACATAATAGAGCTCGGAAAGATCAGATCGATACAAGCTATTCGGAGACAACGAAACTGCAACTAAGATGAAAGTTAAGTAAAATAGTACACAGCAATCGTCGGTGAACGCAGCTAACATAACTTCACAATGCGAACATGTGATACTGTACGTTAGTATGCTTTGCTGTGACTGCGTTGCGTGGTTGATTAGTACGCTATCAGACTGGAAATTCTACCGCCAGCGTCCCGTGTCCACGTACGCGTCCCTTGATGCTCCATCGGCTTCCTAACTTCACCCGGCCGTGTCGTAAACCGCCGCCGTGCGCCGCCGACGCCGACACCGACACTGCCAACCCGCGAGCACGCGCGAAAAGTCGCATGGAACCTGGTCAGAGCGAGCGAACGCCGCGGACGATCTGCTCAATAATCACGATACAGCTCGTTCGCATCGGCGGTCTTCGAAATTGGATCGGCGGCGGAACTGGCGAGTAGTGTTCACGGTCCGTCGATCACACATCGTCGCCGCGTAACAACACGCGCGGGAGTAGACCTGTGCGCTGTGGCGTACGGACAGATAGACCGGCCACCACGACGACCGCTAATCCATTAACGCCCACTAAAACTGCCATCCATCCGCATGTCCATCCGCTCGTCCTCAGCGATGCAGTCAGCAGCAGCAACCGATCGTTCTAAAGCTTCGTTCACACTGGATGCGGTGCGTTGTGTTGCGATGCGTTTCGGCGTCCTGCGGTGTGCGGCAAAAAAGACGCAACATGCCGCACGATGTCACACCGCAACGCAACGAACCTTGAGCGTCCAGCGATACCAGGTCCGATTGTTACTGTTGCTAATCGGTATCAAGACACACACAGCCTACATAATGCTGAAGAGTGAACAGTCGCCGAGGGACCGCGCGACGCTTCGTGCCATCTGAAAATTCTGTTAGTTAATTACAGGATACAAATTTGCATATTATTATTTTTTTAAACCCACAAGCACCAAGCCGCAGGTAGTCAAAAAGTTAGAAAAAATGACATTATGGCAGCCAGAACAGCTGACATAGATAAGAATGATGAAATTACGTCACTGTCATCCTATTTATGTATTGAGTGTGAGCTGTACAACGAAACCAATAAGTACGTATGAATAAAATGAAGCGGAGTTCGGTTTTCTGCCTCTTATTTGTTTCTTTCGTATTGTTACTGACCCGCCTACATATAGTGTAGGGGCCAGTATTGTTTTGCTCGTTGGCGTCTGTTCGCATCTGTCGTCATCGTCTGTCGTCTATCGTCGTCTGTAACACTCCATGGCTGGCCTGCAGGCGGCTTCACCCGCGCAGGCCAGGCGATGACGTCATGCCGCCTCCAGTCTAATTACAGCTCTACGGTAACACTGCATGGCGGGCCGATAGTGTTAGTGTTACGTCCCGTTATAGGCGAGTGGGCGACAACTTGATTAATCTCTTTCGTCGTGTCCTATACATACACAACTTTATTTCACCACAAATGTGGTAGCAGAAAAAAACATGCATAATTAAACATAAGTTAAATAAATTATATAAATGATCACTTAACTAATACAAGAACGAGGCCTTTCTTCTCCTACCGTGAAACATTTCAGTTGTCAGTTTAAGTTTATTTCATGCACATGAAACATAAAAGAATAGTTTCAAAGGGCATTTTGTGATCAGAGTGAGTTATGATATTTTCACATATCAAATGAGAACGCTGTGGTACCCCGCCGATTGCTGTGGTTTCGTGCGAAGTTATCATCATCATCATCGTCATCATGATATCATTGAACTGTTATAATGCGCCAATTACAGCATGGTGCAAGAACATAATATGTGCATTACAGAATTTAACCAAGGTAATCATGGATTGCAAACGTTGTCCTCGGTGCCGCCAACTGGCGAAATCGACGAAATGTAACGTTGTCTTTGATTCGGCCTCATTGGCTTCATTATATTATGTATGTGTAACTGTCTACCGAAGCTGAAAATCATCCTTGCAGCGGCATTTTGGACACGTTGAAGTGGTTCGACTGTCGATTCTGAGAGAGATGCTAGCGGTGAATTTTGCTATAAACTAGCAGAGATATGACAAGTGCCAGTACCAGCTAAGCGTAACTTCTGATCCAACACGGCGTGGTAGAAATGCTGTCATCAATCAGACCCTTGAATTTGCCCTCCCCGTAGTCAAAAATTCCTGGCAAACCCCTAGACACAAATGCATGCTGAGCCTGACAGTCGAGCGGAATGCGCCGTTTACGTGGCGTCGAATGACGTCACGCATTAGCGGCAACACCGATGAGGATAATTGCTACGGCAGTCAGTTGTCGTAACACAATTAACGTGCGGCGGCGGCGGCGGCACATTGGCAATTCGAACTCGCCGACGGCCGAACTCGTCTTTCGACGGTACCTCTTGATAGATGTTCGGGACGTAAAAGCTGCACCGAGAGACGACGGTTTTCGCACGCCGACGGAGCGCGGCGACTAATCATTCACGTGCGGCCGGACACCTGTTGTTTCAGAGGTCGTTAGGTGTTAAGCCCGAAATAATGGCATGCTGTTGCTTGGCGGCCGCGATTTAAAAATTAATGCCGATAATTACGTATTACTCACAAAGGTACTGTAGCTGCACTCGGCGTGTGAAAATAAAAGTAATGACCTTACTACTAACCTCTTTAGTGGTTCAGGCAGAGCAGTGGGTCGGATGTGTGTTTGTGTGTGTCAGAACAATAACGTTTGAACAAAATATCCTTTTACACGTCAGTCTGCCCCAGTAATGCAAAACACTACAAAACACTGCCAAAAATCACCGCGCATGCGGGTGGCGCAATGAGTTATAGATTAGGATTAGGGTTAGGGTTAGGTTTAAGGTTGGGGGTTAGAGTTGGGGCATTTACCGATCGCCATTGTGTTAAGGTGTTTTGTGTTATTCAGGCAGACCCTTTCGCCTATATATTTGGCATGCATGCTGGTTCATTTCGAAGTTTTGAAATGTTCACATCGAAAGCCGTTACAATTAAAATTGTCACTAAAATGTCTACGACAGACGGCCGAAAAGGAAAAGAAGTCCGTCGTCTACGAGAACGAGACTACCACTGCATCTTGATTTGAATAGAGTAAGTAAGTAAGTATATAAGTAAACATGGACACTTGTAAAGCGCCCTTAAATAGCATTTTCCAAAGCGCTCAGGTATGGCAACACACAGTGTTACCTGCAAACAGTCAGTAGTTTGTAATTTTCTTATTTCAGTTTTTTTGCCTCCGCCACAATTTCACGAACTGGATCTAGCAATTAATGTTAAGAAGAGCGTGTGCATTAGAATTGGTCCACGTTGTCGTTCACCTTGTGTACCGCTAGTTATGTCAGATGGCAGTGAG
>Ga0209780_1002289_pt1 | contig 13496 bp, 16 predicted proteins | sample WorMetexBAHAMAS2_FD_187384 | JGI IMG/M metagenome (GOLD analysis project Ga0209780, IMG submission 187384) | Marine gutless worms symbiont microbial communities from Max Planck institute for Marine Microbiology, Germany - Inanidrilus exumae... | ecosystem: Host-associated > Annelida > Digestive... | reverse complement strand
CATGTTGATGTTTCCGGCGAGATTGCCGATACTATAGAGAGTCCGTGGAGGTTGTCCAGCTCCCCACATTTTGATACAATACATAAACAAACAACACCAAGTCTTCCAAGTCATTCAGTTCTTTCTAGTCATTCAGTTCATTCAAGTCTTTCAGTTCACCCAAGTCACGCAAGTCTCTCAAGTCTTTCAGTGAGTCCTCCAAGTCTTTCACAATATTCAGAAAACGGTTCCGGGTACCCGCGGTTTTGGAACCGGTTCTGCAACTATAGAACCGGTTCCTTGGAACCGGTTCCTACGTCAAATCACTACTTAGGGAGCAAGTATAGAAAGTCGGCCTGTAGTTGTACGGTAGTTTCTTACAAGTCTACTCCCGCATCAGCTCTGCGCACATGTAATGAGAAACAGGCGCCGACTCTACAGTTTCGGGACGTTACGATACGATACAATACGATAGAGATTAACGTGAGCTCAAAAGCTGACGGGATGGCCAGCTTAATCTAGCGCACGGCCCAGAAACGAAAAAATAAGGAAAAATAAAACCAAAAACCGTTGTCGCAATGGAGTCGATCGCTAGCGTTCGCGACTTGAAAAAGTTGAAAGTGCTGCCGGTTTCGTTTGTCGCTAATTACCACAGCAGCTGCGTGACGCTTATACTAGGCTTGATGAGCAGTAAAATCAGTAGCTAAAGTACTATTCTTTGAACGAGCAACGAATTGTAAGTCAATTACATAAGATCAGTGTGAATTTCGACTTTTACACAGTGGATTTCGTGCAGTCGTAACTCCTTAGTGTTGTGGATTTCGATTTTTAGGCAGACTTGTTTCTTGGTGCCGAAATGTCATGGTGCCGAATTGTCCGGTCACCCTAAACATAGATTGGTCTGTTTTTATTTCGTATTTCGTCAATCGTCATAAAATAGAAATTTGCGGAGGCGGAAGTTTGTTGAAAATGGTGAGGTATTTTGTGTTTATTGGCATATTTGTTTCATGACGTTCGTAAATTGTCGTTGTGATACTTTTATTAATAGTGTTACTTTTGTTTTGTTGTAGACGCAATTGTCTGAAGACCAGATTTCTGGTAAGTATTTTGTTTTCAAGTAGGCTGTGATGATTCACGGTAGTCAACTCCAGTCCGCCTACTCGGTGTGACGGTTCACTGGTAGTGCAGTCATTATAAAATTCGTTATATGTGTAACCCAGAAAAAATTAGTATAGAGACGGAATTAGTGTTATTCGATACCTAACTGTACAAAGATTCTCATGTTAAAATGCCCATTAATCCCCTTTGGGCGTTTCGAGAAATTTGATGCGATTATTGTGTGTCACGCCCCTATGTTGTGCTAACTCCCACCTCAGATTTTGTTGTTTGTTTGTTTAACTTGATTATTGCATTGGCTCTAGTCGTGCTTGACTTCAATATTAAGTAGTCATCGAAAACGAGGCAATTACTGCAAACATTAGCGAATATTTTAAAGGACTTGACTGTGTCGCATACGTCTTTGAATATTGTTAAAAATTATTGCTGACCAAATGGCGAGGGCGTGTAACTAAACAAAGATTATTTATCCCACATCTACTTTTACGCGATAAAATGCTAACTTCCGGTGGAAAACAAAACTAGGACTACCCCCGTAACCAGGTTTACACTTTTGTTTGGCTTTGAAGCCAAACTTTTGCCCTCGTATGGCCTAGAGGCCAGCATTTTGGTGTTACCTGGCCACGATACTAAAAGGCCTCAATACTAACATTTTGGCCGGAGCCTCCGCCTAGAGGACAACCTTTTGGCCTTGGCCTCGAAACATTGGCCTCTGCCTTTACCTTCTGGTCTCGGCTTTGAGGCCAATGTTTTAGCTTTGCTTTGTAACATTGACAGAGTGCGTTAACCCCTGCAGATCCGAAGCTGAGGTCATAGCCAACTTAACCAAGCATTTAACTCTAGGCAGAAACGAGGCCAAAGTTTTACCTCGAGAAGATCGAGACCGTGGCCTTAGCGAAGGCCGATTTAATGAGGCTGATGCCAAAATTTTGGCATCTAGGCTGAGGCAAGACCAAAATATTGTTATTGAGACCAGGTGAAGCCAAAACTTTGAAACTATGACAGTTATTGTGAGCAATGTGTACTTGTTTTATGTTCTGTTTGCTGGTCTTGGTCTTGAAGGAGCTGGTCTTGGTCTTGGCACTGCTGGTCATCCTGGTCTGGTCTTGACTACCAGACTGTACATGAGTCCAAGCACTGACGTTTCTAATATAACGTTGTTGCCTATCATTGACATGAACCTGTCAGACAATACATGCATGTATTCTGTGCTCTGTTTTGTTGAAAGTCAAGCTAAGTTGCTTTACATTGATAAGGCCTGTGTCACTTTCGATCAACCTCTGTGGGTGAAGGCCGTGGAAATCGTGCAATCAACATCAATGAAAGTTTTCTGTCATCTTGGATGATTCCATATGATAATGAGTTACTTAGGAAGCATAGGGTCTGTCATGGTAGGATCGGGACTTCAGGAAGCTGTAGCAGTTTGCTGTGGATCAAACACAGTTAACCACATGCTTTCTGGAAAAGCCATTTCCTGTGCCGTGCGTGAATTCTTTTTAGTAGATGGAGCTCTGAGTGTTCTTTTGTTAGAGAACCTTATGCCAGATGCTTATGCATTGGCAGATCCATGGGGAGGGGCAAAGGGGGTGATCGTCCCCCCACCAGACGACTTGCAAAACTTGTTACCAGACACAATATTTGGGCTTCGACAGCGGCCATGGCTTTGCCCCAGACCCCACTGACAGCGCTTCCCAGACCTCGTAGCTGGTAGGGAGGGGCTGGCTGCCCAATCTCCAATAACCCCACCCTTGCTTCTGCCCATGTGTGTGCTGATGCTGACAATTTGAAGGACAGGCGGTATATGCTGTCATCGTGTGTATGTCTTTCCGTCCGTCTGTCTGTCTGTCACAAGTCAGAGTTCTACAAAGATGGCTAAACCTAAGATCACACAAACAATGCTGTACGATAGCCCAGAGACTAATAGTTTTCTGATGCAAAAATTTTCCACAAAATTCCAACGGGATAACCCCCACTGCGGCACCAAATAGAGGTGGGGTATAGGTTTAAACAGCGATTTTCGATTAATATCTCGCTATATCTCAGAAACAGTGCACATTAGGGATATAATTACTATGGAATGCTGATAGGAAACCGTATGTGCTCTATTGATTGATGCTATTTCCAGTGACCTTGAGTGACCCTAACTACCCCTAACCACGCCATTTATGACGTTTTGTATCACCTTTCATATCTTCCTAGTGAGTGGAGGTATAGACTTGAAGTTTAGTAGATAGGTTGACGGTAGCAAGTGCTAGCCCACGGATGGCAAACTATCCCTGTAAGGGACGTGATTAGGTCACGTGAACCAGCCATATCTCTGGAATGGCTGATTGTCTCAGGCCCTGTGAGTTTAGTTCGCCAGTGAGTGTCATAAACTTCTGATGGTCGTCATATCATCACACCCACCGTCGAGATCTGTAGTCAGTGCTAGGCCAAGTAGAAGAAATGGTTTCATTACGATATGAATGTGAATACAATATTTAGCATGCGCAGATACTCTGTGTCATTTTTGGGCTTATATACCCACCTCCATTTTAAGCATTTTAAGCAATACACACCTGGTTGGTACCAATCGATGAAGTCAACCTTGTGGCTGTTACCCATATCCTTCATGCACAACACAGCAAGCTTAGAGAGACTTCTGGTAATCCGTCGCACAGTTTGGCGAACGGATCCCGGAATGGCGGCGCCCCGGAATGACGTGCCGTTACCCGCTGTCTTTCGTACATTTGTACTCTCAGGCTTCATCGTAAATTGGGGGTTTACACCATCACAGGCAGTGCAGTAGCACGGCACTGTTGTAAGGCCCATTCAAAAATCAATGGGAAAATGGAAAATTCGACCCCCTGTAATATCGTACGTAACCCCTGAAAATTTCATTTTGAAACTTGGCACATGTGATTACGTCGAGAACACTCATTAAACAAATTTTCGTGTAAATCGCTGCAGTGGGGGCTGCTCCACAAACAGGTGAAATATAACCATTTTGTGACCTTTCCTATCCTGTCCTTTTTTCTCTCGTTCACACGCCCATTACGAACCGTGCGACTGATTTTCGTGGTTTATGGCTCAAATGACGTGGTTCAGCCCAAGGATGGTTTGAGCGATTTATACGAAATTTGGCACAGTGATGCAGTTTGACCCTCTTGACCATTCCGACCGTTAAGAATTTTAAATTTCAAAAATCCAAGATGGCGGCGGCAGCCATCTTGAAAAATTGAAAAATCTCCGTATCTCGGTCGCAGTTCAAGCGATTTCGACAAAATTTGGCCCGATGACACAGTACGACCTTCTTGGCTGTTCTGATCGTTAAAAATCGGAAATTTCAAAAAATAAAAATCTTATGTCGGTCAGGATTGCAGTGATTTAGTCGAAATTTGGCACATTGAAGTGGTTCGACCTTCTTGGCATGTCCGACCGTTAAAAATTTTAAAATCCAAGATAACGGCAGCCGCCATTTTTAAAAATCGAAAAATTGCGATATCTCGACCTCGGTTTAAGTGAATTTGATAAAATTTGGCATAATGATGTAGTTCTGCACTCTTGACCTTTCTGACCTTTAAAAATGAAAAATTAAACTCCAAGATGGCGGCGGTCGCCATCTTGAAAAGTCGAAAAATCGCCATTGCATAATGCATGCGGTAAAATGTGGATAGTCAAGTCAGTGCGTGAGGCTATATCCAGGAATAACCCCTGGGTGGGGCTATTACTTTAAACCCACTAAGAAATCCATATCCAGAAAATTGAAGATGTCCCGAAAATTACACAACATATATTATTAGACATAAAACAGATGTAGCAAACAAATCAACAAGAAACTATAAACTATTCAGAACAAATTTACAAAAGACGTTTCCCACTGTCAACATAAACACGGCCATACTGCCTTTACTACCCAGCTGCAGAGCATAACCACCCTTTGGCTGGTACTCATTTACCATCCCACAGAGGGTAGAAGGCTGAGTCGACCTGGGTGGTTGGTGGACTGGAACCAGAAAAGTAATCAATGAAGTGAATGATCTACAGTCGACGTTATACATATAAATGTAAAAAAGCTGCAGTTTATACACACTGTTAACGGCGACGGATCTAAAACCGCAAAAATCATAAAAAGGCAATGTTAACCACACTAACATAGCATGAATGTTAATGTTAGTATGGTTAACATTGACTTTTTATATTTTTCCGGTTTTAGATTCGTCACCGTTAACAGTGTGTATAAACTGCAGTTTTTTTACATTTATATTTGCTGTTTTATTACCAGTTTTGAGTAGGCTATTAATAATGTCCATTAATACTACATTTTCGATTTTTCAAGATGGCGGCCGTCCGTTCGGAATACTGTAAATCCCTGGGTCTCCATTAAACGCTGACGGTATGTACGGTAATTTACTTATTTAAGTGACTATACCATGCATGACGTCAAGTTGTACGTCATATTCATACGCATAACCAGTAATCAACTGCACAAATTTTTACCCAAAAGGCCTACAAAGCAAGATTTAATAAACGCCGGGTCTCAGATAAACGCCGGGGGTTCTGATCTATTGTACGACTAACGCCGGAATGTTTATTCGGTGATTTACGGTATCAGCTGCTGGTCTGGCGTGCGATTTACTATCTTGGATTTTCAAAATTTTAAATTTTTAGCGGCCGGAATGGTCAAGGGGTCGAACTGCACCGGTGTGCCAAATTTTGTGAAAGTCGGTTGAATCGCGGCCGAAATATGGCAATTTTTCGATTTTTCAAGATGGCGGCCGCCGCCATCTTGGATTTTTGAAATTTAAAATTTTTAAACCTCGGGACGGTTAACAGTCGAACTGCATCATTGTGCCAAATTTCGTCAAAATCGGTCATATCGCGGCACAGATATGGCTATTTTCAGATTTTTCAAGATGGCGGCCGCCGCCATCTTGGATTTTCAAAATTTTAAATTTTTAACGGCCGGAATGGTCAAGGGGTCGAACTGCACCAGCACGCCAAATTTTGTGAAAATCGGTTCAACCGCGGCCAAAATATGGCGATTTTTCAAGATGGCGGCCGCCGCCATCTTGGATTTTCGAAATTTCACATTTTTAACTCTCGGGACGGTTAACAGAGTCGAACTGCATCATCATGCCAAATTTCGTCAAAATCGGTCATACCGCGACCGGGATATGGCTATTTTCAGATTTTTCAAGATGGCGGCCGCCGCCATCTTGGATTTTCATAATTTTAAATTTTTAACACGGTCAAGGGGGTTGAACTGCACCAGCGTGCCAAATTTCGTGAAAAGCGGTTGAACCGCGGCCGAAATATGGTGATATATCGATTTTTCCAAGATGGCGGCCGTCCGTCATCTTGGATTTGTAATGCGTGTGTGGGGACCACCCACGACGGGCATTTGGTGGTGCAAAATTTGGTTGGAATCGATGCAGTAGTTTTGAAAATATGGGCGTTTTTTGATTTCGCGAGTTTGGCTTGGAAACGCCTATTCACGCCCCAAAATTGAGGGTTTTGGGGTTGTTGACCCCCTAAATGGGGAGCAATGTGAAAAATTCCCAAAAAGGCACATCCATGCGCGAGTCCGCGTCGTTTGAGCCATCATGCGTGAAAATCCGCCGCGGTAGTGTAGACACATTAGTTAGGTGAGGTGGACAACTAAGCTATCATGCGATGTCAGATTATGTGAGGAATTTTGGTGCCAAAAATTATTCAAATCAGACAACTATTCCTCAACTTATAGCCAATAATATGAGTGGATGTTTTTTTTCTGAAACACGGTGTATATAAGATGCTTTACAGTTTAGACACTAGAATGGCTAAAGTTGTCTAACACACTCAAAGTCCGTATGCGCTGTTTCTGTGTCTAAAGACTAACCAAAAAAGTCATTAATACTGTATTTTTTGATCTAAATACGTTTTCTGTGGGGCTGATAAAGATAAAAGGGGCGAGGTGTTTTTGGGGGAAGAAAGAAAGAAATTGCAGATTTTGCATTAAATGGCCTGGTGGTGCTGTTCCTCTGTTGTATATACGAAAAGTATAGTATAAAGTAAAGTATACGTATATTTGTATCTGCATTACGCAAAGCACCTCTAATGCGCTCAGACATGGATCACACAGTTTTACCTGCAAATTACACCATGCCTGCCTTTACTCCCCAGCTGCAGAGCATCACCGCCCTTTGGCTGGTACTCATTTAACGTCCCACGGAGGTTACAAGGCTGAGTCGACCTGGGTGGTTGGTTACAAGTGCCGCCTGCTTGAGTCAAACCCGTAAACGGTCACCCATCCCAGTACTAACCAGGCTCAGCGTAGGTTAACCTCGTTGATCCAGAGCAACGACACTACCACTGCGCCACGCTGCCACGACGTTGTATATCTAGGAATAGCCCCCAGTGGCTATTCGTGGATAGCAGATATGACGCTTTGTTCGGCAATGGCTAAAATGGTAGAATATGCAGAATTTAAATAGTTGACCTAAATTATTGAAAAAATTAGTCAAGTACGGAGACTGACGGTCGACTTCCGCTAGGGCGTTCGGGTCCCTGTGACTGTGACTTTGACCTTGACCTTGGATACGGGTCAAGGTCATACCGTTGTGCATCTCTCATCGAGTACTACCTGTATACCAAGTTTGTTTGGAACAGTTTGAGCCAAATGTTGGGGGCTGGCCCTGGCAGATTATGGGAACGATCCGAACAGTAGCGACAGTTTGAGAGGCAGCCGATTTTTTGGGTAAATAACGATTTTGCCTATTTCCCGTCAGACAAATTTTACGGCATTTAAATACAACAACGTCGATCGGTGAGATGAACAGAATTTTGAAAATTTTACCATATGGCGTCGTTTTTCCAAAATTGCTAAAAATTTCCGGGTCTTGCGACTTTAGGCTGTCAGAACTCTGCAATGATTACAGATCGCCGAAATTCACTTCCAAGCTGATGCCTAGTTTCCATTTTTACCGTTAGAATTAATTCAGTGTCTTTCCACCGGGCTGTATGCTCTGCACAAGAAAGGACCCCACCCCCATTTTTGCACCTACCGTATCCTGTGGTATCGTATCGTAACGTTGACATCAGTCAGTCGCACGCAGCCAATCACCATCGACTATTGATTCACGTGACACTATGCCTCATCTATGCAGTAAGTAAAGCAGCTTGTTTTTTATGTGCAGACACTGAAACAAAACTGAAATAATAAAACATTTTTGTCGGCGCAGCTGTGGACTGAAATTTTGTTTCACTTTTATTTCAGTAAAAAATTTAGTTGAACTGTAATAGATTGTTATAGCTTTATGTACAGCATCACGTTGGTTGCCAAGTTAACTGAATGGTAGAGCATTGGGCTCGTATTGCTGTGGTCGCGGGTTCAAACCCCACATCGGGCACTACATTTTTAGTCTCTATTTTTTATTTATTATAAATAATTTAAAGTAAGCCTATTCGAATTAATTTACAATATGCATAAATAAAATAAAACAAACAGTTAATTTTAGCCTATATTGCATTTACTCTGGGAGTGGAGTGGACGATTAATGGGAAGAATAATACGGAAAAAACTCTGTTGATGGTGTTACCATTGCAACTGTGTACGTCGCCAAAGAAAGAAATATTGATGGACGACTGGACGTGGGAAGGCCAAGTTAATTTAGCATTAACTAGACTTACGTTAAGTAAGTATAAAAGCATGTGATTCCACATCATGGGTGAAGCGAACTCTGCTGTCTACAACTGCCTTGTTTTGTACGACGATACAAGCATAAAACCAGTCTAGATATGCTACAATTATTATTATTAGACTACACCACAGTACTACGTAAGTAGTTGCCGCCTATTGTGAATGACCAAGTAGCGTGGTCTACGGTCTGTATGTCGGTCTGTCACCTAGTGAGCCTTGAAGTAATCAAGATGCCGTTTGCGTTGAGGGCTGGTAGGCCCAGGGAAACACCTATTACATATAGCACCTATTATATATAGACCACTTCGGGCAAATACTGTATTGTGTTCATTCAACACAATACAGACTTCCAGTCTAGTTACAGTTAGAATCAATTCAGTTCTTTTTTCCTGGGCTGTACGCTGCGTACAGTGAACGTACTTCCCACATTTTCGGCAATGTCCAATGTCCGATATTGGGTAAACCACATACACCACTGCAGCTGCCTTGCTTCCGACATGGAAGGAAAGCAGACTGAATTGGAAACTGAAAGTAAGTAAAACGGCAGATAACGCTGGCATCACTCAGTCGCAGGCATGTGACGCTAGGTAACATAGAATGCAGGAACTAAACAGCTTGTTCGTCAGTAAATAAGTAAACAGTTGTGTTACCTGTCGAGTAAGCCAGTGGGAAACGGTTTCTTCGAGCCTATATTGCAGTGTGTCTCCAGATACACAGCAACCCATGTAGTTTATCTTGTAATAAGTTACACAATGAACATGTTAAAAAGATTATTTTGAGTTACAAGTTAACAGTCACATTAAATTAGTAAATTTAATGTGACTGTTAACTTGATAACGCAAGTAATCATTATAAGGAAAAAGTAAATAATGAAAATAGAATTTTAAGTACATTTAAAAGACTGTGCATGAATGAAAGCTTCACTGCTGACAGTTTGACTTTTAAAGTGTTTTTATTCTGACAATCTGACAAGAATGTGTCTTTGTGGTGATGTGTATTATTTTATGTTCAATGATGTTTTGTTTGGCAGAGTTTCAGGAGACGTTTTCTTTGTTTGACAACAAGGGAGATGGTAAGATATATGCCCATCAGCTAGGTGAAGTTCTGCGAGCAATGGGACAGAATCCAACAGAAGCTGAAGTGAAAAAATGTGGCTTCCACCAGGACCCTGGTATATATGTTATTATTCTTATTGTTATTAAATTATAATAATAATAATTATTATTATTATAACAAGCAACTTAAAGCAAGCTATTAGCGTCACTGTAAGCAAATTTGCTGGAATGGCTAAATGTGATCTTCAGTGAGTGTGCGCATGGTAAATGTGCTTTGGATAGTGACTGCATTAAAGCATTGAATTGTCATTGACAGCCGCTGGAAAGGAATGCACTGTCACGAGAATCATCGGACTCCTGTATAATGCGCCTTCCAAGTTTGTTCAGAAACTGAAATACTGCCATGTTCAATTGTCCAAAAGTTTCCATGGCTATGGGCACAAAGATATAGTTCTTTGCCAGCTGAGCATATTTCAATGACTTCTGTCTGCCGCAGCCTCTGCTGCTCCACCAGACACTCTGGATGTAGATGATAGATATGACTGGGCCAAAGTGTCTGTGACGGTCACATCCCATGTCACACATTTGCCGTATTTCCACGGGATCAGCGTCAGGCCGTTTGGTCTCTTTTCATCGGATCTGAATAGACCCGATGGTTCTTTAATGGTGGGAATGTTTGCTTTCCTCACCGCACGCCAGGCCAAGTCATTCAAGTTGTGATGGCAAGCTGACCGACTTGTGCCTCATTTACACAGTGGAGTCCATGGAGTTTTTTGGCGTCGGTCATTACTCCGCATGGACACTTATGTGGACCTTCGTGCGAGAGTATTATTCCATTCTTGAACTTTAATACAGAAGGCTGGTTGTATGAAAGGTGACAAAATCTGTAAATCTCTGGTACAGTTGTACTTCCTTGGCTACAGAACAAAGCATCAGATCTCTGCAAAAATTGTTGAAACACAATCTTTGCTACAAAATCCATCCGGCATCGCTTCAGTTAACGCCTGGTTGCATGAAGTGCAGCTTCACATCCGCCAGGAATATCGACTCTCAGCTTTACGAGACTAAAGTAGTCAGAGAGTTGGCTGGCGGCATAGGCATTAGCACATTTGGCTGCGATACGGCGTAGAGTATAACCCACGGCAATTGGCTTTATGTCTCCAGTTTTCTTTTCCAAAGCAATCAAGTTGCCTCCAAACAGTACTGGGCTCACTTCTGGATGGATTTGTCTATTCAGTAGACAGTTGATAAATCCGCTCAGTGCTGTAGACATTCATATCCAGCCTCTGCAGCTGATTATTTCTAAAACGTGCTGATGTCTTACTCCACCTGGTCCTCCTGCTGACCATGCAGGAAAAGAGCATATAGCTCGACGCACTTCTTCAGACATCTGAATGGCTACTGTTGGTTGAGGGTTCGGTGCTGGACTGCGTCATGGGGAAGGTGAAGGGTACTTGTCAAGTAGCTTTGCGTACACTTCATCTGAGTTGGGCGCTCCTATATCTTCTCTGATCAATGGTGTAGCCAACGGGGGGCAAAGGGGGGGGCCGACCCTCCAAAGCCGTTATCGGTATTTTTTTCTGCTTGTTAGATCGCCCGTTCTTCGAAGACGATCTTATTTTTTACGCATTTTCCTACTTTTTATCTATCAACTCACTTTCTCTGACGTCCGTCAACCGACATTCTCGAAACGTTTCCACGTGATGTAGCTTCAGCCCCAGAGGAAGCGCTGCTATGCCGATTTCTTGAAAGTGCTCCTAACAAAAACGAGGGGCAAAAAACCCCAAATTTTGCCCAATTTTTTTGCGCCTAACCGCAACATATTAAACTCCGTCACTCGTAATGTGGAAGGAAAATAGAACATCGAAAACAATAGCATTAATCACTGGTTATTAGCCTAGATGTTCACTAAATTTGGTGGGGGTGGGTTAAACGGTGACGGAGATCGATGCGGTAGATTATACGGGGGTGAAAAATTTTTGCGATTTTTGACATAATATCACGCCACATCTCGGTAACGGTACAAGACAGCCCTATCATCGCTGCGGATGACTATTAAAAGTCATATGTAGCCTGATAATGGTGGCATAGCAAATGACCATGAGTGACCCCTAATCACTCCAAGTACGATACGATACGATGCAGTAGATTAACGTGCACTCAAAAGCTGACGAGATGGCCAGCTTAATCTAGCGCACGGCTGAGAAACGAAAAATAAGGAAAAAAACTAAAATCGAAAACCGAGTAGCTCAGAAGAAACTGTGCAGGCAATAGTCTGTAGAGGCAGTCCTGGAGGAAGAAGTGAAACTAAGGAGGGTAGGATTTGTGAAAGAGGTAGGTTTTAAGCCGGGGAGTGAAAGGGAGGTGGAGTTATAGATGTACAAAGTGGTGAATCAGAAGAGGAAGAAGTGATGGGTGAAGGAATAGGTGAGCAAGAAATGGAGGAACTGGTGCCAGAGTGAGGTTTACAAAGAGACAAAGGGAGCTGATTCCAGATTAAAGGTGAAGCATAACGGAAGGAGCGATCAGTTATTTTAAGAGAGGATGATGAAGGTGGCCGAGCAAGAGTAACGACGGATGAAGAGCGAGTACTGCGAGGACGTTGAGTAGAGATGAGGTTATGAAGGTATGGAGGTTGGGTAGTTGTGAGAACTTTGTAGGTAAGTGAGAGTAGTTTGTATTCGATGCGTTCAGTGATCCTGAGCCAGTGAAGAGAGATATGACATGACTTGGGAGCTTTCATGACAGTACGAGCAAGAGCTGGATCTGCTGGAAAAGGAAAAGGAAAGGAAGCGTATTTATATAGCGCCTTTTATATACTATGCATATCTCAAAGCGCTCAGGCATAGATCACACAGTTTTACCTGCAAATACACCATGCCTGCCTTTCCTTCGTATGCATTCACCAGATGGCGCCACCTCTAACTGAGGTAAGAGACATCTAATTGCAACTTACTACTTATCTATCGACCCCGAAGGGATGAAAGGCTGAGTTGGCCTGGTTGGTTGACCCATAGCGGAGGGCTTACACACATAAGTGGTCAGCTACAGGTCGAGTGCAGGACAGAAAATATGCCGGCAGAAGACCGACGTTCTACCACTGAGCCACACAACCAACCAAGAGTAATTGAGACTTAGGGAGTTTATAGTAGAGAGAATTACAGTAATCAAGTTTGGAGTGAACGATAGAGGTAGCAATGGTACAAGCAGTTGACGGATCAAGGTAAGGCCGTATGCAACGGAGTTGACGAATGTGATAGTAGTAGGCTTTGGAGAGAGCAGTAATTTGGTCAGCGAAAGTAAGATGTTCGTCAAAGATGAAGCCAAGGTTTCGAGCAGAGTGAGAGGTGTCGAGTAAATTTTGACCACGTGTGGGGCCGGGGTACCCCCTTTCCGCCTTTGCTCCTCCCTTGTCCATTCACTTCCTTATTTTTTGCTTTTTATTACCTTTCCCTTTTTCCTTTTCTCATCCACTTCACTTATTTTCTTCTATTGTACATCCGATCCCTTTCTACCAGAATAGTCCCACTACGTTTCCAGGCGTCAGGTCGTAGGAGGCGACCGAACCTGGGTTTAGTTTGTTTTGTTTTATGATTGTGTTATCTTTATTGCTTAGTTAAGATTTATTCTGGTATTTTGTTGTATTTGGTTTAGTTTAGTCTTGCGGTGTGATAGTTGTCTTTCCC
>Ga0209780_1002288_pt1 | contig 13497 bp, 9 predicted proteins | sample WorMetexBAHAMAS2_FD_187384 | JGI IMG/M metagenome (GOLD analysis project Ga0209780, IMG submission 187384) | Marine gutless worms symbiont microbial communities from Max Planck institute for Marine Microbiology, Germany - Inanidrilus exumae... | ecosystem: Host-associated > Annelida > Digestive... | reverse complement strand
TTATTTTTCCTCATTTTTATTGTGTTATTTTATGGCACCACAAGTCCGCAACGCATGTGGTGTGAACGAACTTTTCCACGTCCTAGCATGTGCTGAGTGGTGCTATGACACAAAATAATGATGCTTGCAAAAGTACTCCTGTGTATCAGGACTTATAGCTACACGATGACAATTATGTCGAGTCAATTAGGCGTGATAATACCGAACCGAGTCTTTAGGTTAAGTAGACGCACTTTTTCTAAACGACGTGAGAGACATAGCAACAGCTGGCAGCTGCGTCTTTTGAAGGAACTGAGGAATGGTATAGTGGTAGTGGATCAAAGTTCGTACACACATCCACACGTCTCATAGTCCCATAGATAGGAGACAGGTCAACAGGTTTATGTTAACAAAGCATTATTGACGAAACTACGGTTACGCTTAGTACTAGGGTAGTCTTAAGCCCGTCCACACCAGCAACAATGTCGAAGCAACATTGTCAAAGCAACTGGCAACTTTGTTGCCTGTTGCTTCGAAATTGTTGCTGGTGTGGACCGGGCCTTACTAAGCACATCAATAAATTGATCAAGTACTCTGTATTCGACCACAAGATTGTGCACAGCGCACATTGTCAAGCGAGATGAAGCATCAGTAAATGTCGATGTCGTTCTGAAACTCGAAAGCGTAATGGGCAGCAAACTGGCTGACAGATCGAATACGTTTAAATATTAACACAAGAAGCTCAGCTATCGCAGAGACACCGCGCGACGCTCTATGTCAGTTGAAATCTTGTCCTTGTTAACTGCTGCGTTCACAGCTGTAGGCCTACGAAAAAATTGCATATGAAAAGGCTTGCAGTAGGCGAATAAGAAAATGGAATTGCCGCTATTCAATAGGCCATATATCACTTCCTATTGGTGGTCTATGGTAATAACGACTCTATCTGGCACCGTTTCCGAAATTCGACAACATGTGACTGCCTGTGACATTGAGCAGTCCTTTAATCTATCATGCTAACTAAAAATAGGCAAACAGGCAAACTTGGGTCAAAACATTACTTCTGCCGAGCTGTAGCGGAAGTAATTGATATGACGGCTAATAAATGGCTAATACTAATACTGTGGTCCATAACAAACGGGCAGCTTTATTCTAGGTTGTAACTTTTGTGTTTTATGTAAATTTTGACATTTTTGTACCGATTGAAGCAGGAATAAATACTCTAGAAAGAAATGAGCTGTAAAGTTTTGTGTTTTAACAGATTTTAGCGATCTGTAGGCCTACGTCATATGACGTGCTTTCGCGCAAGGAAATGCCTATTTGGGGTCGCGTTCATACTGCTCCACATATTGGGGTGAAATACCCCAAAGCTGATTTTCTGGGCGTAAATATACATTTCAAGCCGAACGTGCACAATATCTAAACTTGCGTATTGTCGAAACTACTGCAACGAATCCAACCACATTTTGTACGGTGGCAACGACCAGCAAATAGTCTTCGTGGGTGGCCCAAACACGCGTATAATAAATCAAAGATGGCGGATGACTGCAATTTTGGAAAAATCGAAAATCGCCATAAATTATGTCCGCATTGGCATGAAATTTGGCACGATGACGCATCTTAACCCCTAAACCGTATCGACAGTTAAAACTTCGAACTTTTAAAAATCCAAGATGGTGGATGACCGTTATCTTGAAAATCGACAAATGGCCATATCTCGGCAATGTTTTGACCGATCGACGTGAATTTTTTATAATAAAGCATGATGGCTGTCTGAACTTATCCGCGCTTACAATATCACAGTTTTGAAAATCCAGTTGGCGGACGATTGCCATTTTGAAAATAGATAAATCGCCATATCTCAGCAATGGTTTGAACAACCGGCATGCAATTTGGCACAGTGACGTACACTGACCATCCGAGCCCGTAACACCAGTTAAACATTACATTGTCGCTCGTGAAAAATCCGCCCCTGCAAAGCGGCCTTTCGTCACTTGTTATTATTATTATTATTATTATTATTATTATTATTATTATTGCGCATGAAGTACCGGTAACTGGGAAAAGTAAACGTTACATTGTGAAGTAAGGTTTGATGTCATCATGCGACTAATTATTAGTAATTAAGTAGATTGTACAGTATACTTTTTGTTTCCGATGGCACAAAAAGTGTAAAAAATATGTAAGAAACACGGGAGCTATAGACCAAAATAAAATGGAACTTTTTATGGACTACGTAGTATCATTGGCAAGAAGAAGTATATACGTTAGGAGACATAGGCTACGTCGATTATGACGTCGCAAAGTTCTTGCTGTCTGTTGTACTCGATGTTGTGTGTTCGCTCATCATTGCATCAGGCTGTTTGATCTTCTCATACTATAAGCTCGATTCCTTGTAACGTCACGCTGCTGCTATGCTGCTGCTGCTGCTGCTGCAAAGCTCTGCCAGTCGGTTTCTCTGCTTCATAAGCTTCTATCGACGTCGTCAATGTCGACATTGAATCTTTCTCCACTTGCTGCAAAAAACAGTGAACAATCTCTTCGGTCGTCACACATGACGGTGTTCAATTTAAGAAAGTTACAAATCAGTAATAATCTACACAATTATAATCAATAGAATTCTGTTTAATACGTTAGAGCAAATTCACGAGAACAGCCGTGTACGACAACACTGTTCAGTTTAAGCTGAGATAGACGTAAACAATATGAGGCGTCGAAACAGATGTGGCGCTAATTGACAATGAAGCATTGTTACCGAACAGCACATCTGTGCCTTACCTGCAGTGCGAGTTCTCAACCGGTCTTCAGTGGTGACGTCGTCATCGTCTGTTGCAAACAGTATGTCGTCTCGTTGCTTTTCCAGGACCACTTTGCCCGCCATGACGTGGCAGGAAGCAATTTCACGGCCTGAGATTGTATCCGTGTCGTGAGCTGATGTCTCTCTGACGTATGCGTCGTTGGAGTTGTCCCGTGTAAACGAGCAGTCTTCGTAATCGTTACGTTTTGTCACCGCTGCAGTCGATCCGTCGCTACTGATAGTCACGTGGTCGGATATGATGTCGTCGTTCGTCGTCGCACACTGATAGTCACCGGTTTGTCTCAGCCATTTCATCATCAGACTCGCTGCTCTACCCCTGCTGCTGCTGCTGCTGTCCGGCAGCTGCAGCTGGAGATGATGTGAACATTGTGAAGACTGTCGTTGGCGCAGATGATGGTTATCGCTATGCCCGAGAAACGAACGTGACATATAAACACTGCAATCACCTCTCACAGTGTCAGTGTCACTGATTGTTCCAGTTCGCTTCGCTGACGCCAACTGACTAGGCTTGTCATAGAGGACGTTTCCAGCCACAGCCATGGTGAAATCCTTCGACTGTACGAGGCCGTGGCGACTGGCTAGTGGATCGGCTTTCGGCCGCAGGGTTGAGGCATCACGCGACGCCGAAGTCGGGGTCGTTTGTGCGCCAGGCATCAAGTTGGTCACAGATGTGTGACGGCATGATGACGTCGTTCTGTCATCCACGCCGTAGCAGAGGAGTTTCGGCGCTCCGCGGAACACGCGATGCGAGTAGTCGCGGTAAGACATCGACATCGATCGCGCTCGTCGGCGTTTCGCCTTGTTGTCGTCGCCGTTCATCGCCCCGAGCGACAGAGTCACAGGCGCCGGCCAAGTCGCCGGCGGTGGTCCCTGCTGCGCCGCCGCTGTCATTGATCCGCCCAGAACCTCCTCACAATCACGCTTATCGCTGTTGTCGTCGACGTCGGACATGCATCCCGGCGACGCAGAGTACGTATCGTCAGCACCACAGCCGACAGAGTCACTGCCGGTTGTTCGAGAAGAGTCTTCGTTGTCACGTAACATCATGACGTCAGCCGATGACGTGACACCTCGACTGTCAGTCGTCGAGTTCGGACGCCGCGAGTCGTCGTCGATCTGTTGTGACGACAGTCTATCGCTGAGCGCCAGTATACGGAACAGGTTGGTTCCAGTCGTGCAGACGTACATTCGACTGCTCTGACCGCCGCCGACACTCTTCGAGCTCACGCTGGGCGTCTCACCTAGTCGTCTGTCGCCTAGCAGTGCCACTGCGTCGGGTACGACGTAGAACAGGTCGTCGACGTCGTGGGACCTAGTGCCGGCGCCTCGCACTGGCTCATGACAACTTATATCACTCGGGTGTCTTGACGCCCGGTTTCCTGCTCCGCCGACGTGACTGCGGGAATTGTGGGATAGGTTGCTGGTAGTCGCCCACTCGCTGCTAGACATTGGTCTGACACCAGTGCCAAGTGAAGAGATGTCGACGTTAGGTGACGTGCGACATTCACGAGTGCATCTCGGCGTTACTTGAATACCTTCAACCCTATACAATACGTTCCGTTGATTACATGTCGATCTTTCTTGCGACAGTTATTTTCTCTAACTGTTAGATAAGTTGCATTTCTTGTTAGCCAGCGCCCGGCATCGCTATGCCGCTGGCGTGCTTATGTTTTACCGATGTTACTTTTTTCGGTATTGTCACCCCTCTCATTCGACATGGGGTGGACGAATCGCAACGCGGATTGTGGCGTTAACACCGTCGATGAAAACAATTACTACGGCTACAAATTGGTGAACTTTGGTCAAGTAACCCATAAAATCTTATGGCTCATTTGCATGGGTTGTGAGTCCACGTAGGCTAAAATACGTTGTACGGTGGTTCTTAAAGGCCATTCGCTAGGTGGCAGTAGACCTGTATGTAAGTAACAAATGCACAGTCGCGTTTGCACATGCCGGGCGGGCGACACGTTGGGCTTTGCTTCCGTTGGGTGTGACCCCTCCAAAAGTCGGCGAAATTTCGACGGGGTCACCCCAACCCAGCGCCAAATAAAGCTAGGTTAGGTTCAGATCGACGATTTTCGACCAATAACTCGCTATACCTCAAAAAAGATGCAGGATATATATAGGGACACAGTTCCTGTGGAACGCTAATGGGAATTCGTATGCGCTCTATCGAATGGCGCTATTTCCAGTGACCTTGAGTGACCCCTAACGACCCCAAACCACCCCATTTTCGCCATTTTTATCGACTGTCATATCATATCTATATGGTGGGTATCGAAGTAGAGACTTTAAATTTTGTAGATAGGCTCATCATACCAAGTGTTGGCTCGCGGATGGCAAACGGTCCCTGAAATATGCGTGGTCAGGTCACGTGAACCATTTAAATTTCGGTGGGCACCAACCATATCTCCGGAACGGCTGAAGCTACAGTTGTCAAATTTTGCCTGCATGTAAGTCCCAGCATAAGGATAACAAATCACCCTTAAGTGGGGCGTGGTCATGGTCACGTGACCCACTTTAAATTTTGAGGCCCCAATGATATCTGTAGAATGGCTAAAGCTATAGAATCGTCATAGTTTGCATACAGGTTAGACGGTATCAAATTCTGGCTTTTGGATGACAAACCACCCTTAAAAGGGGTGTGGTCAGCCTGGGTCAGGGTCGCATAACCCACTTTCAATTTCGACGCCCGGGATCATATCTCCGGAAGTGCTGAATCAAAAGTCGTCAAATTTTGTATAGGCCCCTACGTGTGGAGTATATCAAGTACTAGTCTTGGGATGACAGACTGCCCCCTGATTGGCGTGGTAAGGGTCACGTGCCCATTTTCTAAATTTTGCCGCCAATTATATCTTTGGAACTGGTAAAACTAGACAATTCAAATTTCATGTGCTGAATGATGCACAGGAGTACTAGTGCACGCATAATATATTATCCCCCAAAAGGGATGTGTTCAGAGTCACGTAATCTCTTTAAATTTTGGGAAATAATTGATAATATCTCGTTAACGGTGCAAGATAGAGACATAGTTGCAATGGAAGACTAATAGGAAATCGTATGTGGCCTATCGAATGACACCATTGCCAATGCCATTGAATGACCTTGTGAAGGTCACTTTTAGTGATTAAAAACTTTTTAACTGCCATACCTCGTGAAACATAGTATAAACTTACTAACATCGAGCGTCAAGTGATCCCTTTGCGATAGCTGATCTTCTTATTAAATTAGGTAAACGGTCACGATCACAGTAGGCCGTCGAGGTGACAAAAGCATCCACGTCGGCGATCGATCGGCGTCGAAGTCTATCTTCTATAGGCCTAGTTTCTATCTGATTTTAAAATATTTTTATCTTATCGGCAATAGGCGACGGGAGTCATTTCCGAATCGCGTTAGGCTTATTTTCTCTCATTTTCAAAATAGGCTTAGCCTGCTTTGTAGTGAACAGCTTTAAAGAAAACGCTGAGTAACGCTGACAATTTACTTTTAAATTGGAATCTTGCATCACAAGTCGTGCACTTCCTGTAGTCAGTGTGATTTGGATGACATATATAGGTCCATGTCTGCATTGACTTAGAAGAACGTCTCCGAAATGACTTATTTTGTGTCGGGTGGAACGTAAAACTTTAGCTTAATCAACCATGCCTGCAACATCGACCAGTGATTAACACTTGCATTGTAGACGGTCTAATTACAGTCTTGTAGATCGCGTAGCCTACTTAGTGCTAGTAGGCCTATGAGAATCACCAATGAATGAGTGACGCGCATGTATAGTTGCTATGCTTACCGGTGTAACTTTGCGATGGAACACGTGCAAGGGCCGTCGACATGTTTCATTTCGGTAGACGTTCAACGGCAACCATCCACGGATCTGGACCAGCAGTATGCCCAGTCACCGAACGTCGGCCATGCAGTTTTCGATAAAATGTCTAGAACTCGCACCATTCTCTCTAGCAAGTTTTTGCGTCGACACGCAGCACAGGCTGCCAGCAATGGCAACTTCGTCGTGGCAGTCAGCAGTGTGTAAGTGTCACATGATCACTCGCGAATGCTGAAACCCAGATGGCGTAGCTATTTGGCTAGTTGACTTAATGCTCGTTCACACCGGAATTGAACCAAACGGTATGCAGTGCATAATTCTCTTCGTTTAGATGACGTTATCGAGTGTCGATCGACCCAATCACGACAACGCGAAAGGTCATGTTAGTGAAATATCGTTGTAGCTGGCAGTGCATGCAGCCATCAACTTTCAGTTGCACAAGCACACACAACGCGCGCACACACACACACACACACACACACATACACGTGTATTTACGTGTCTTCAGACTGTTCTGTTACATTGTGCGGTTGAGAAATGAAATAATGACGCCAACATAGCGCCTGCAGCATAGCGCCAGCATAGCACAGCTATGCACAGCGCGCGATACAGATTTAGCAATTCTGTCTGTCTGTCCGCTGTCGGTCCGTCACACACGCTAATAATGTGTTGAAACAACTGAACGTCAAGCAATCGACAGCAGCCTAAGGACTGTAGTTCTCTTACGCCAAAGCACTTGATAAAATTCCAATGTTGTCGGCGGTCGCCGCAATGGAAGAGCCCGATACAGGCAGGTTGGCAAAATCGGCGATTTTTGATCAGTCTAGATTTTTGCGACTACGACGTCATACCGCTGAAAATATGTGTCCATCCGCCGCGATGATCCGCGTCGGTGCGCTGGCGGAGCGTTACCGCAGTGTCGACTACAATGTTCGACCGCCGAAAGTTTGTTTATAACGCTAACCTTGAAGCCCGTTCATATCTTATAAATTGGTACTCTAAGATATATGTATTTAGTAAATGGAATAACTGTTACTCTGCACACTGAAAAGTGGTCGGTTGGATTTTATGCATACATATATGATGAACAAAATCTGGTTTTCTGGTGTAGCATTAACAGTTTAACAATGTTGTGATACAAGCATGTTATAATAACTTTTGTAGGTCATGGGAGTATACATTGTTGACATGTAAGTATGACCAGTGTACTGTAAATTGTATTAGTGTGATTATATAAGGTGATTATATAAGGTGCTTTTAAGTTTAACTCCTTTGTATATAACGTTTTTACGTTTTTCATGTCTTATTGTGCTGTATTGCCTTGTAGTTTAGGCCTATTGCATTGTACTGCCTGCGTGGCGAATAAATTGGGACTAAAATGAACTGAATTATTGGAAATTCACAGTCCTGAGCACGTTCAGAACTAGTTTAGTTTAGTTCTGTCATGGCGATGTAAAGGTGCCTTTAGCTTTAGACCCTGCAAAATTCAAGACGGCTGTACGACAATAGTCTGATGTTTTACGCGATAACTCGAAAATACGGCTAATTGCAGTTGGCTTTTACAATTTTCGGTTGATATTGGGTTCAACTGCAGATTAACTAGTCAGCAAGAATAATAACGTATCGCAAAATTTGCAGTAAACTCTCGATTGTTGGACAGAAACAAGTCACGAATCACAGTCGAATCGCAATTAATGAAATTGAATGAAATCAATTAAGCATTAAGTAAGTAAGAAAAGACTGCAGTATGCATCTTCATTCGCTGGAAGTGGCAACGGGGAATTTTGTCGCAGTGTTTATTTTGGATGTATGATTCGGACATCCGAAATTTTCCGGCGAATTTTCGGTAAACCAGAGGCGAATTTGGCTATCGACGCCTGCTTGGGGACCCGTTTAGTTTACAACACTCTTCCATGACACGGAACGTCCAACACTCGGTGTGCGACAGTTAAGTCTGTTATATAAAACTGTATAGAACTATGCAGATACCCCAATAAAAAGTTGGTATTTGAGAAAGTGCTGCTGTTTGCGTTGTCTAACTTTCATATTTTAGACAACAGCTCAGTAAAATACTTCTATGTGCATTTCTAGCACGAAGTCCACGAACACAGCCTTGCTGATCAAAAGCCTTCACTTTTTGTTTTATTAGACGTAACTTATCGATAAAGTCACGACAACGCAACACGAATCATGGTTTATCGTTAATCCACGCTTGGTATGAATGCGCTCAAAGTCATATTCATGATATTTGACGCCGGTGTACACCTGGTTCTGTCCATGTGCCGGACGTGTGCCGATAAAAGCGATAAACCGAAAACCGTGCCGAGTAACATAAACCGGCCGCGATTTCCGCACGTAACGAGACTCGATTAGCGTTAACGACAAGTGCCGGTGACGTGTGCGCTGTAGTGATGGGCTACTAACTAAAACATTCTAGTTAAACTAATACAAATTTTGACTAAAAATTTCAGTTCAACTTTTATCCAACTAATTCTAACTTTTTCCTTGCCTCATAATGTTGCTATTAATTTTTATGTACAGACAAGACACTATAGGACTAGCTAAGGCTTTGTTCCAAAACGATAAACATTGTTACATTTTACAAATCTCAGGCAACAGTTATCTACTCAAACAGTCTTTAAACAGCTAAACAGCCATAAACAACATTTTGCTTCATTTATGAATATATCATAGAATTACAGCAGTAAATTAGTAGCAAGAAAGTTTATTGTTTAATAGAAGTTTGTGAGTCTTTAAAGGTTACGAAAATATAAACAAGGATTTCATTGTTGATAGATTGAAATCCAACCTTCGTGGTGTTCATTAAAGCTAGGCTACATAAAAAGATTCAGATTGGATAGTAAATGAAAGGAATATCTCATGTGAGGAAACTATTGAGGCAAATTCACTACCAAGGTTAAAAAAGATCGCCATCTTAAAGGTGCATGTCGCGGGAGATATACATCCCGGCATTTGCTAGCGCTGTATTTTCTGTCTGTCCGTCTATCTGTCTGTCTGGCACAAGTCGGAGTTGTACCATGATCACGCAAACAACGCGGAACGATAGCCCATGGACTCTAGTTTCATGAACGCAAAAGATCTCTACGAAATTCTGATGGGATCACCCCCAATGGGGGCGCCAAATGCTGGTGGCGTAGGTAAAATTAGCGTTTTCCAACCCGTCGAGAAGTCTCCTGGTCAGGCGCCTCACCGCCGAAAATTTGTGTCCATTCACCACGGTTGTCCCCGTCCACGATGGTGCGCTGGCAGATGAATACGCGGTGTCATCAATAACTCACGTGATAGTCAAAATTTGATGATTACAGTTACGGTCTAGTTGACAACAACAAGGTTGGTTGTACGGAATGACACCCGCGGCATTGCATGCTTGCTGTGCGACAGTTGAACGATGCGTGTAGAAAACTATGCAGGTTTAGCGGAATAAAAAGTGGCGGTTGCTGAAAGTGCTCCTCAGGCTAACACGCGATGCGTTTGCGTAATACGTACAACAGTAGGCATAGGCGGCGGAGTCGGGGGAAGGAGGCACGTCACAGGCCCCAATGAGGAAGTTGGGGGCACCTCAACTCTGACTTCGGTGGATCGTAGCAAAGCATAGTATTTTCGGTATTACAGTTCATAGACAATCATTGATGTTGTTAATCAGTCCACACGTAATAAGATATTGCATTTATCTTAACTTACATGTTAGTGTACTGGCGGTACCTACCCACCCCCAATAATTTAGCGACCCCTTCTGCCGCCTATGCGCCTATGCCGGGACCCCGCTGGGATCATGATGAAGTTACTTTTTGCCACTTTTTTCTCAGCTGTGTGTAAAATGACTACTAGTATTGATAATGTAGCAAGTAAAATATGTCTATTTATTTATCTATATTTAGTCGGTATTTCCGTTTTGGCAACAAGTTTTGGACTTCCTTTAGGAGTACAATTGCTTCAAAGCTTTCAGCTTCAGGAGGCTTTGCCCCCTAATCCCCTAACCTGATCTTCTGCTCCACCGAATCCCGCTGGGGGCTCCGCCCGCCCCCACATCCCCGTTATAGGCTCGCGCTTCCCTCTCGCCATGGTGCCCGGTGCCCATATTCGGCCGCCTATGAGTAGGTCTAGTAGGACAATTTTAACTGACGGAGAGCGTCGTGCGTCGGCGCGGCTGTCTCGGCGATAGCTGAGCTAATTCTTGTTAGTTAAACTTTTAAATTACCGGGAACTCAGCCCCAGCGGGTGCGGCTGATCCCATCGCAATCATCAGAAACATAGTAACACAGTGAACATACATATAAGATCAGAACCAAATTTGAATTCTTTATCTCCACCCATTACGAGGATATAAAAGGCGATACAAAATGTGAAAAATAAGGTGATCTGGGGTAGTTATGGGTCACTCGAGGTCACTGGAAATAGCGCCATTCGATAGAGCGCATATTTATTACTAGTTCCTATTAGCCTTCCGTAGTAACTATATCTCCATATTGCACCGTTTCTGAAATGTAGCGAGATTTTGGTCGAAATTAGCCGATTTTAGCGTACTCCACCTATATTTTGCGCCCCGGTTGGGGGTAACCCCGTTGGGTATCGCATGGCGGTATTTGCGTGATCCTAGGTTTAGCCGTCTTAGTAGAAGTCCGACTTGTGACAGACGGACAGACAGACAGACAGACAGACAGACAGACAGACAGACAGACACACAATGACAGCATATACCGCGCTAGCATTTTACAGCGTCGCGCGGTAAAAATGTTAAACTTTCATGGCCAAATATACGGCAGTCCAAGCATTTTAAACATCAAAATGTTCTTCTTTTGGCCATGGCTTACTATTTTAAAATTTACTGTGAATTTTTTTTGTCTTTTTCTTGTTTTATAGTCGGAAAACTGATGAATATCACGCAGAAGAAAATGCATACTCATACTCTTGGATGTGGACTAATGCAAATTTCTGATGAGCCACTGACGAATCGCTGTTATTTTTTCACTTTTTATGTTAATTTCTTTCTTATTCTTTTTGTGTTATGGATGCGATAGACTAAAAGCGTCGCGTCGCCACCGCATTAATAAAACACATTGAATAAAATAATCTGCAGTGTTCACACCGGACGCGCTTTGTTTCGTGCCGCATGGCATGTTGCTTAGTTTTCGCCACCAAATACCATAATATGCTGCAATAGCTATGGATTTATGAATTAATTATTTTACCTAAAAGGGACAAAAGAAAATAGAACTAGCAACTAGCATCATCAATCATTATCATCACCATCATGGTCTAAACAGTTAAGACTCTTGCAAGGACCACTGGAGCAATAAAGGCTGCAAACGCAACAACAGCAGGAGCAATGAAGTTTATAAAGGCTACAGAAGTGCATCTGTTATGGGATGTGTCTTCAATGTGTCTGCTCATTGGTCTCAAGTGTCTTGGTCTTCAGGGTTACTGTCTTGGTCTCGGTCTTGAGACCTGGTGTCTTGGTATTGGTCTTGCCCTTACTGTCTTGGTTCTATCGCTGTGCGTTGCACTGCGTTGCGTTGCGGTGCTGAGTGACGCAGCGTGGTGTCATGTGGACGCGCAGCACCTCACGACACCGCAACAGAATACGACACATCATCGCATCAGTTGTGAATACTCGCAGGTCATTAATGTGCTTCATTAGTGCGGTGACGCCGCAATGCAACGCCACTCAGCCGGTGTGAACGGATCTTTAGGCATATGCATCAACGGTACATCTCTTGTGTAGTCTTACTTTTTCAGGTCTCACGAACGTTACCAACATACAAGACAGACAGACAGAGCGAGCGAGTGAGCAACCGACCGTCTATGTTACTCCGTATGTCGCAAGAGGCCGCTATCGCTGGGGATTGGGGAGGGAATGGAGAAAGATACCCGGCCCCTCCCCATTCACTTTCCCCTCAACGCCTTCGGCGTCTCGGCAGTGTGAACCAGTTTCCATATGAACACGGCCAATTGACATGTGTGACTTTGTGTTGTGTGCCCAAAATGACCCGTGTCGACGGGCCGTGTCTAGCCGTGTCTAGTTCACACTGCATCGTAACCAGAAGGAAAATGTAATGAGGGTAATGTGATTAATTATACGTTTTGTGTAATAACATCAATGCGTTTAAGAGATGTTTGAGTAAAATAAGGGAAACAAGGATGGGCTTCTTCATGGACTAAGCCGCCGAGCTCTAGGCGGCCACGGTGCGTTTTCTGGCTGGTGACTGGTGAGGCCACACAAGGTGAGTACAAGCTGAGTTATTGAGATACGGGCACATAGGCTACGCCTGCTCTTGTTTGTCTGATCTAATATGGAGCGTTGCATGGACGTGCGTTGCGGCACCGCGCTGCAACGCAACGCAACACATCCGGTGTGAACGAACCGGTGTGCATTATGAGCTTACCGAAGCTGATACTGTCTGTTAGTGATCTTGGAGTGAGATTTCATTCAAACTAGCCTTTTCGGATCATATGAATGATAAAGTTAACAAAGCATACAGTATTTTAGGTGTTATTCAAAGAAATTTTATTTATTCAGACAACGACTCTTTTGTTTTACTCATGGTTAGATAAAAAAGACGGGTTTTACTGTACAAGGCAATGGTTAGACAGCATGTAGAATATGCAAACGCAGTGTGGTCCCCATACAAGACAGGCGATATTGCAGTTATAGATAAGAACTCATCAGGAGATGAGATAGCGAACGTTAACTTTTTAAAGACGATATCGCACACACGTAGGCCTACTTCAAAATACCGAAAAAGAGACAAACCTACTTCGTTTAACAAATTAGACGATAGATAGGCAAGTACTGCGCATGAAGTCTTGAGTTTTAGCATCTGCTAGCCTACAGAATTTCCACCTCGCAGTTATATAACATACC
>Ga0209780_1002287_pt1 | contig 13498 bp, 7 predicted proteins | sample WorMetexBAHAMAS2_FD_187384 | JGI IMG/M metagenome (GOLD analysis project Ga0209780, IMG submission 187384) | Marine gutless worms symbiont microbial communities from Max Planck institute for Marine Microbiology, Germany - Inanidrilus exumae... | ecosystem: Host-associated > Annelida > Digestive... | reverse complement strand
GTCTGATTTATCCAGAAAAAAATAATGATGTACTAGCGTACTAGCCTACGGCGCTCGATCCCTTACTCGCGCTTACGGCGCTCGGCCTGCTAGTTTCGAATTTCCCGACGGAGCTCTCATTTGCAGCTGCGATGTAACTCATTACCTTAAAGTAACAGAGTGTAAAATTGATAGAATTACATTAAGAACTGACTGGAGTGTGAAGGTTATAGGCCAATAACAACAAACAAGAACTGAAACCATAATGGTTACTTCATTCCCCCGGGAGGAAAGCGAAGTAACGCGATCAGCCAGTCTGTATGTATGTCTGTCTGTCTGCCTGTCCCTGTATGTATGTATGTATGTATGTATGTAAATGTATGGTCCTTGGAAATCACGATGCGTAATGCCAGTCCGCTCGCATATCTAAAAAACCACACGTCCAAAACTTCACGAAATTTTCTATACATGTTACCTGTGGTGGTTGCGGCTCGGTCCGCCTCTGATGACAGTGCTAATACGTTATGTAGCCCACTTCCGGTTTTGTGGATGACGTCAAGTTTTCACATACAAATAACTAGTCATAATAGTAATGGAGTTTGGCTGTGGAAACGAATAGTGCGTAATGACCGCACTGGGGCGAAGTCTGCTGTCTTCTATTGCCTTGTTCCATCTGCAATATTCGTTTCGTTAGAGGCTTCCATGTATACAAACTTTTCTTGTGCAGTGCTTGGCAATTAACTTTCTATACTAAAGAAATCAGAATAGCCCTCGCTCGAGGTCGTATCGACCACTTCGCCAGACGCCGCTAGCAGTATCACAGGCTGCTAACGTAATATGCATCGTAACCCTAACGCTCACCCTAACTCTAGCCGTGTGAACTTTGACCTATGACCTTTACCATCGATCTCAATCTTGATATGGTCATGATACCACCGAGCCAAACTCCTAGGGTAAAGGTCATTTCATTCGAAAGTTATTGTCCATACACAAAGACAAACAGACAGATACACACACACACACATGCTGCAGACTGATCCCTCTACATGGCCACTAGAGTTATCGGTAATAAAAGAACAAAAGTAAAAATCACGTGGAAATTACGATGCTAATGTACAATTGAGGGATCGTCTATCACGTACCCATTAGACAGCAGAGAATGTGCGAACGAGTTCTTTTCCACGACAGATTTCTGCAGCAGATAAATTCCGGACATAACGTTACAACAATCTTATCGCACAACACTGTGAATTCATCACATCAGTTCAAAAGCAGTTATATAATACAAACATGAATGTAAACGACGAACTGGATGAGACCAACAATATGGCGAGTTGAATAAATTTATTTTTGGTAATTTTTATCATGGCAAGGACGTCAAATCATGCATATGTGCGAAATAAAAACAATGTATACAATATTTCAAATTATTTCAACGTAACAAAAGATGATGATGATATACGTACTACAATTGGCGACAATTTGTTGTCTGGCGTAAACAGAACCGGCATCTTGGTACTGTTGATCACGGTTCGAAAATTACATCCTTCCGACGATTCTGCAAGAAAATAGTTTTCGTCATTCATTCCTAAAACTCAAATTCTGACTTTTCGTCATACTTATTTTGTACAGATATGGTGCATTCTAAATGCTTATTGTAGCAAGACAAAGTTATCTATGAAAGTTACACGTCAAAATATCAAAATTAAACTAGAAAGCGGGGCAAAGCCCAACGTGTAGCCCGCCCGGCATGAGCAAACGCGACTATGCATTTTTACTTACCTACAGACTGGCTGTGCTACTGCTGCCTAGCGAATGACGTTAAAAACCAGCGCACATCGTATTTTAGCCTACATGCAGTCACCATCCACGCAAATGCACCACAAGATCTCAGGGGTTACTGGACCAAAGGTCACCAAATTTGTAGCTGTATTAATTTTTCATCGACGGTGTTAACGCAACAATCAGCGTTGCGATCCGTCCATCCGTTGTAGAATGACAGGGGCTACATTTAAAAAGAAAAAAGTGACATCAGAAAAACATAAGCCCGTCGGCGGAACTGCGATACCGGGCGGGCTATTAAAAACAACTTTTTGTGAATAAAATCGAATGTGAGCACTGCTTACTGTTCGTTGTATCGCTGTTGGTTTTCGTAACAGTTCCCGCCTCGGACATTTTCTTCTTTCTGTCCTCATCTCTGATCTTCCTCTCTGCACCCTACACACACAACAGAGTCTAGGCCTATTCAGTTTTAAAGTTATGAGTTCATCTGCTTGATAGGACTATACAGAAATTTGTTGTTAAATGCTGATACGGTCCTATACTCTTGAACCAAAAAGTGCTAAGTAAATAAGTATGTCGGTCCTCCTTATTGGAGGCCGCGTCGTATGCTACTCACTGGTGATTCATGGTGTGCAAGCCGACGGGACAGAGAGACGGACAGACGCCAGACCGTTACACTACGCTTTCTGTAGACGTGGCCAGCGTAATAATTATGATCAGAGCTACGATTTTATCGGCAGCCGCAAGATATTGCGTCGACTGATGAGTTGTCATCTACTTTTATTCAGTCTCTGCAACTTTATACAAGGCAATCGTAGATAGCAGACTTCGCCCCCTTCGCCGGAGGAAGATCATGCCACGACCGTAGGCAACATGCACCAAAAATTTGGTAAAGATCGCACGCGTAGTTCCGGAGAATCCTCGCAGACAGACAGAGAGAGAGATACACAAACATATTAATCACAATACTTGTGCACCTATTACGGGTGTTGCAAGGAGATGAATGCATCCTTTATTATACTATGGTTCAGGTAACCACACGGGCCATCGCAAACCTTTCAACACTAATTTCTCAACTTTGGTATATTTGCAGATAGACCATTATAATTCCCAGCGGCTCAATTATCCCTTAACGCTATACTTCTTTAACCCAAGTCCCATTAAGGCTAAATTAACTTCGCTTTCCTACGTCCATAGGTCAAAGTCACTGGTATATTTGTTTCTCCGCCAGCGTTCACCGTCACCGTAGTAACAAATTAACAACAGTTACGGCGACGTGCGTTTCTGTAATTCTTCTCATTAATCATCAAATTTCTTCGTTCCTTTTTTACTTTAGTTTGCGAGTAATTTCGAAAATAGTTAGTTAAAATTGTGCCCTTTAATAATAGGAAATGGAATTCTGTCCGACTTTAGGTAAATAAGTATATTTGAGCGAAATCGGTCCTTCGTAGTGAAATTCATACCGCTATACGGGCCATTATAGAAAAAAAACATCTCATCTACAAAACCGGAAGTATATCGCAACGACGCCGGAGCTGGACCGAGCCACAGCCATAGGTTTACATGCATACAAAATTTGGTAAATCTCGCACGTGTGGTTCCCGAGATATTCTCTCGGACAGACAAACACACAGACACACGCACACAGACATACTCATCACAATACTTCCGCACCCCTTACGGGGGCGAAGTAAAAATAGTAATTATTAATATAGCAGCAGTCCGTCTTTTACTGAGTTTTTCTATGTAATAGCTTACTGCCAACATGGCAAATAAAGGCACGCCATTATAACAAATGCGACAAAGTAACCTTTTCACAAAAGACTTTGATCTTGCAGACGGCTCGATGAATTCGTCGACAGCACATGTCGTCGACGTCATACGTATCGATCTGAATGTGCAGAGGAATCCCCTGCAAGACAATCGTACATACTGAGGAGCAACTTCATTTCATTTATCGCTAAGCTAACATCCGCCAATGTCAGGGTAAGAACAATTAGTCCTACCGAACATTATACGATCGACTCGGCGAGGTGTTATTATTTTAATAAAAGTCAAAAAATTGTAAAAACTGGTGTTAAATTGAAATAGCACTTAGGCCTAATCCAGCAGGTCGACAACCACAAACACAAGGTACAACAACACAGAGTTAAACTGCTGCGCAGCAGCAGAAATCCGCTGAAACAAAACGAAACCTCCCTATTCCCAAACCTCACTAGAAGAGGTCGGAATACGTAGATTAAGATCAGACACATGACATGCGTCCCCATTACGCTGGCCTCGTCTAGTGAAAAGCGTAATGTAACGGTCTGGCGTCCGTCCGTCTGTCTGTCCCGTCAGCATACTCACCAGGGGGCAGCATGTGACGAGGCCAGCGTACTTTTCGGCCCAACAATAAGGAGGAACGACATACTTTATCAATGAGGCGTAAGTTTACGTTTTAACTTTTAACTGCAACTGAAGAGAACGTACACTGTGTTGCCAGACTAATCAGTATTAGAGAATTTAGAGTGTTATTATTATTATGTTGTTATTATTTAGCCCACGCGGCATGCATGCCCCAGGGCTATACGTTCTGATTGCGTTAATTTCTCTCTTTTTAGTTATTTTTAATGATCTTTGAGCAAAGCTATCTCGGCATCCAAGACACCGATTTTCACCAAATTTTCAACATTGGTAGGTATTGGTTCGTAGATTACCGAGCTGATCGGCTTTTCCGATAGCTCAATGGACATTGCCATGGCAACTAATTTTAGGGGGAAAATTGGCAAAATCGGACTATTCACCTTTATTCGTAGCTCTGGCACTTCGAAACAGATAGCAACATTGCCATTCTAATTGTAAAAAGCAAAAATTCATCTGCGATGGTCTGACTACACTGTGCGTAAATTTGGTGATCTTTGGTCCAGTAACTCCGTAGTTTAATATACGCAAATATGTACACCCCGTCCTTTCCTTCTTTAAAATAAAGCTTTCAGACAAATTATCTCAGGATCCACCGGACCGATTTCACCAAATGTTCACCATGTGGTAGACATTCGATCATAGATTACTGATTTAACCCTCTTTTTGCGATCGCTCAAGGGACGTTGCCATGGCAACCAATTTTAGGGTTAAAAATAGGCGAAATCAGCTGACTCACCTTCATTCGTCGCCTTGACATTTCTAAACGTAGTGGAATATCGCAATTCCGATTTCAAAAGGTTCATCTGTCTGCGATGATCTGTCTACATTGTGTAAAGATTTGATGAATTTCGGTTCAGTAACTCCAGAGTTTAAGGAGGGCAAAGCTGTACACCCCTCGTCGATCAGCAGTTTGGCTACGCGGCGCCACTGCTAGACCTTGCGGGGATCAGTACTGAGTTTTCTGGGGCGATCCCTACTCAGTTTTGTTTCTGTTATTCGCTATAGGCGTCACTGCTATGCCGCGCGGGCTAAAGGCTGGGCTCTGCCACGCATTTTTAGTTTTATTATTAATATTATTATTATTACACAAACTTGCAGTTATAATTAAATTATAAGTATGATAACTATAGGCTTATACTGCGACATGAGGTTATAATGACAAAGCAACGTTTAACGTGGCCAAGCTGGATAATTAATGGCGCACGTCCTGGAAGGTCAATATTGGGCAGTGAAGTGAACATAATTTTGGAAGATGGACGACAAAACTGAAGATGGACTCGAAAGGAAACAAGAGTCTCCGCTGCCGCTGACAGACCCGCGCGTCGCAGATGCTCAGCGCATGTTAAATATTCCATATCACATCGTATGGTGATCAAACTATTTCTATTACTTGGCCTAGCTGCTGAATACAGATCTCGACGGTGGGTGTGATCAACAGTTGTCCGACGACCATCAAACGTTTATGACACTCAGCGACGAACTAAGTTAACAGCGCCTGAGACAACCAGCCGCTCCAGATATATGGTTGGTGCCCACCAAAATTTGTTCACGTGACCTAACCACGCCCCTATCAGGGACGGTTTGCCATCCGTGGGCTATCACTTGTTACCGTCAACCTATCTATCAAATTTGAAGTTACTAACTAAAATGTCGAAAATGGGGTGGTTTGGGGTAGAGTGACTTTGAGTGACCCTAAGGTCACTCAAAGTCACCGAAAATAGCACCATCAGCTTTGCCCTTCTTAAACTCCGGAGTTACTGGACCGAAGTTTTAACCTACCCTACCTGTGTTTGACGTCCCCATTGGGTTGACGCCGTCGGAATTTCACCGAGATTTTTGGAACCGGAAAACTATAGTCCCTAGGCTATCGCACGGCGTTCTTTACGTTTAGTTGTTTTGGTACAATACTGGCGTGTGACGGACAGACAGACGGACGGACAAACGACGACAGCATACCGCGCTAGCATATATAGTCTCGCGCGGTAATAAAGGGTATTTCAACATGTCGATCATTTATAATGGCCACTGTAACTCTGCACTTTTCTGTACACATGAAGCCCAATTTTTGAAGCAATTTGAGAGTTTTAATACATGTAGCATCTTAACGTTGTCCGAATTTCGCCAAAATGTGGGCATGGAGTATTTCACATGGCATTCCATGGAGTATAATACTGGGACCTCTATTCTGCAGAATCGCCGAAAAAACTAAGAGTTACTGACACACAGGAGGCTTAAGTGTCGTGGAGAAACCGCGCGACGCCCTGTGTTACATTGCCGGTAAAGGTAAGAGATATATCATACCTTAACGCCTTTTTGGTTGCTGAAGTCTGTGCTGAGGCAATTCACTGCTATATTTACCTGTCACAAGCACAAGAAAAAATATAAAGACACGCTGCACGACGTGTCATAGCAAATGCGATTAATACATCCGTAAAACAATTAGCAGCACTAGTAGTAGTAGTAGTAGTAGTAGTAGTAGTAGTAATGATAACATTATTACTGGCCCGCCTAGTAGGCCAGTATTGTTTTGCTTGTCTATCGGCGTCTGTCGTCGTCTTCTGTGCGGCGCATATGCAACGTAACTCACCAGGGGGCAGCAGGCTTAGACACACGTTCAGACAGACAGACACACAGACACGCTGACTGCAATACTTCAAAAGTTCATATATAACATAGAAATCAGAATTAGCTGTCTAACTTTGACTGGTTGGTTATGAGGACTCCAGGCTACCGATGTAGCATTGTACGCCAGTTCTTCAATGCTGTTCGGGATCACTCCGCAGGAATCCTTATAGTCTAAGTCAAACGACAATGGACAATCTGTCATCTTATCACCAGTAAATTAGCACTCTTTTTTACGCAGCGCAGCATATTAACCTAATTAAAACAACAGCATTTCTACAGCCAAATATCATAGGCATGACTGGCATGTACATGGCGGGCTAGACTGGGTTCGCAGCAATCAGTTGCAATATAGATCAGTACAGCGTTTAGAATTTTTGTAAAAATAAGACACCTTACGATGCTGAATTTTTTATTGCGCGTCAGTAAAGCACATGCAAAGCGCGATAGGCTACTGATATAGCAATTCAGTCTGTCTGCAACAGATCCGTTGTCTTGTAAGTTTCCCACAGTGTTGTGGCACTTAGCACATTAACGCTTGGCTTACTGTCGTATGTGTTGTTGGATTATCGGTAATCTATGGCATTCATACTCTCTGTCGCCCCTATTTTCTTCACCATTTCCTCCTTTTCTCCTTTCCTTTCCCTTTCCTGTTCCGCACCTTCCTCCCCTCCCGTCCATTTTTTCCCCTTCGCCTATTTACTCCAGTCCTGTACCTACTCCTGAAGCAGGCCATCTCCTTCCTATCCGCACTTCCCCACTCTTTCTCGCTCTCTCTGTCAGCCCCTCTTGTCCACCCGATTTGCACACGGTCAGACAGACGGATAAAGATCTTCGGGTTAGTGTAAGAGTAGGCCTATTACGTTTCCGCCATAGTTGTAAAACATTTTTGTTTTTTATTTTTCAATAAAACATATTTTTAATGTTTTTTATTCTTGACTGTGTTTCAATGTTTTCGCAACATTTACATGTGATCAGAATAATTGTACATGATGATGGCAAATGCTAATTTGACATCAACTACTGTCACGTTAATTACAAGAATATTATTTTATTCTTTTTATGTTAACATATTTTGCATAACTTCACAACTCGCATAGACAAACACAATTACAATGAGGCCTGATAAGTCTCTGTAGCTCCAACTCAGTCTCAAATTGAAAATAACACAACTGATGTCGGACATGTTTTTATTCGATGTTTTTAATATTTGTATTGAAATAGGGCCTACAAAAAAAACACGTTTCATGTTTTTTTAATTCCCAAATCTATGTTTTTACAACCATGGTTTCTGACTTTCTGCCTAAGTTATACGAATACAATACATTTATGATGTGGCATGCTGAAATCAAGACCATCAAACAGGCGGCGAAGTGAATGAAACGGACCGACGTCGAGAATGCGTTGTTTGTAGCTGGGCTGTCGACTGTGCCACAGACGCCACGCTTCCAACTCGTCACCGATTGTGACGTTGTCGCCGAACAGCACCATCACCACCGACTACGACGCAGAGCAGGCCGAGCTTACGCCATGCCGCCCAGGCGGCATACATACATACATAGGGGCCCTACATAAGAGTTTTTTGTATAGCGCATAAGTTCCAGAGATATCTTAGGGGACTAAAAATTTAAAATGGGTCACGTGACGTGACCACGCCCATTTCAGGGACGGCTTGTCATCTCTAGGCTGGGACGTGCTATGTTCCACCCAAATACCAAATTTGCAGTGTCTACGATTACCTGCAACGAGTCCCTGGGCTATTGTACGGCGTTGATTATGTGATCCTAGGTTTAACAGTCTTTGTAAATCCCGACTTGTGACAGACGGACGGACAGACAGACAGAAGATGACAGCATTTACCGCGCTAGCATAGCGTCGCGCGGTAAAAACTTGAAATGTCTCCTTCGATCTGTGATGTAATGCATACACAAAGGCACGCACTGGCTGTAACGAAACGCACGTGCGTTACAATTCCATAGAGTTCTACACGTCTGGTGAGCCCTCCGCAGACACTTATGGGGCATCGTATAAAGTGGAAGCACAACCGAAAAATTTTCCGGCGCTTAAAAATGCCCCCCTCACATATAGATTCCTTCCGACGCCACTGGTGAGGGGTGATCGACCCTATACCACCGCGGGTTGTCTGGGGTAGAACCAAAAAATAATTTTCGGGGTAAAATCATGCAATATCCTGCATTCTTGTGTGTTGGGGCAGAAAATGTACTTATCGAGGATTGCTTAGCCCGACTTTATTTCAGTTTCTCAAGGATTATATTGGTGAGAGAGAGAAGGAAACTTGAGCCAGACATTATGAATTGCCCGATCGGCTGCCTCGACTATAGACACAGACTATATACACACAGGAAATTTATCATCACGTAGATATAAATCAGCCCACGCAAGTGCACGTGACGCTGTTTACTGCGTTTTTATGGGCATTCGTGTCAGTCGTGCATTGCTCTATCATGTGTTGCTCAAACTATAGGCCTACGTGTGGTGTAGGCCTACGTCTCTGATAGCCATATTTGTGCTGAAAAGGGACGTTAAACTCCAACTAACTAACTAACTGGTGTAGGCCTATATATCACCAAATATTACACTGCAGAATGAAGGATCCACGAATCTTTAGTTTACTAACCCTTTGAAACTCAGAAACTGTGAACTTTAATTTAAAGAATTACTGAAATATAGTACCGTAGCAGCACAGACTAAGACTAGTAACGACGTGGTAACAAAAGTACGTGTTACGACACAAACAGTTTATAGGCCTATTTTTGCACTTTTTTAATCGGTTGCCATCAATAATTATTAATAAATAAATAAATTCTAACTAAGATAATTAAAATACGAACGTGGTTAAATTTTGAATTTATTAATTTGTAGTTAATTAATTTGTAATAAATGAAATTAATATAAACTTATTCACTATGGCCCAAAACAAAACGAGGCCACTGCATTTGGATGCGCACATATTTAAAATGCTTGAACAATTTGCACGACCTTTTGACATCTTCAACATCGGCAGCCACCATAGATTAAAAGTTCTGGATAAAAATCAAAATTACTCACGTGTTTTAAAGGTATATACACATTCGTTCACTGAGAGCCAGTTGCACCAACCACACTTCACAAGTTTACAATCTACATGCTGGACAGCTCAAGTAGCTTTCACACTGTGTGCATTAAGCACACAGTGTGAAAGCTACTTGAGCAGTTAAGCATTTTTGACGGTCAAAATTCATTATATGAAAATCGTTAGTTAACATTTAAGTGGCCAGATATCGCTGCTTAACTTGAGTGGAGATTTAAGTGGAGATCAGCGCTTAACTGGCGATGGTGCAACACCTTTTACGTTAATGAGCACTTAAGTGAAGATTTAAGTACAAGTAGTACTTAATTTGAGGATGGTTGGTGCAAACAGCCCTAAATCACTAACCTTCAGACTATTAGTGACGTCACTACTTTCAGGCAGGTACTCCATGCTCAGCTTATAATACTGCCCTGTACATAAAATTCACTATAATATATAACGTGACTGAAAGATTAGGTGACGTAAATAGTAATAAATTAGCCCCTTACGGGACTGTCGGTCGACTCCTACTTACTGCCAACTTCAAAGTCACGTGACACAAAAACTAGGACCAAAATCAAAAATCCGGCCCCGAAAAACTTTAGGTATTGCCCCCTAATTTAAGAATCCGTGGTGATTTGCCAGCCCCCAGTAAAAATAAGGGAGGAGATAGCCTTTGAAAATGGCCGAATTTCCGACTTTCAAGGGCTCGTGACCTTGACCTTGACCTTGGCCTTGGATCGGGTCATACTGCACACCGTCATGCATCACTAGTCAGCCTCTACCAACATTCCAAATTTCATTGAAATCGGAGAAACTTTTTTGTGGACGGACAGACGTAAGGACGGGCGGACGGACATTTGAGACCCACATTATTAGATCGACTCGGAGGAGTCGACCTAATAAATTAGCCCCGTACTGGACTGGCGGTCGACTCTTACTTACTGCCAACTTCAAAGTCACGTGATAAAAAAACTAGGACCAAAATCAAAAATCCGGCCCCGATAAGCTTTAGGTATTGCCCCCTAATTTAAGAATCCGTGGTCATTTGCCAGCCCCCATTATAAATGGGGCAGGAGATAGCCTCTGAAAATGGCGGAATTCCCGACTTTCTAGGGCTCGTGACCTTGACCTTGACCTTGGATCGGGTCGTACTGCATACCGTCATGCATCACTTGTCGACCTCTACCTACACACAAAATTTCATTGAAATCGAAGGAACTTTTTGTGGACGGACGGACATACAGACGGGGCGGACGGATATTTGAGACCCACTTTATTAGGTCCGACTCGGAGGAGTCGACCTAATAAATACGTCACTGAAGCGCTTGCGCAAGTAATATACTACCGACTACCGACAAAAATTGTCGACTTTGTTCAACAAAAACCTTCTTTGTTATACACAGCCTACAACCATCACTTTGGCTGCCGCCCTAGCTTTCGGACTCAACGCTAAGCACACGATACAAAAAGATTGTCTGAGCCCTATAAACATTATGGCTAGTCAGTGCAGAACTCGACTGCTGTATTACCGGGCGCAGACAAAATGACGGGCAGATGAATGGTTACGCTCTAGCATGCTTCAACTTGGTCACTGCACGTCAGCGACACATTCCTAGGACCGCAACAAGCACGCACATAAATTTGTAGGCCGATTGTTGTCTGCGGTATCCAATGCGTAGCGTGACGCTGATATCAATCATTCAGACTCAGTCACGCTATCTGCGCAAATTGTATTCGCAACCACTGACACCCGGTATTGTGTATAGGCCTACATTTGTCACGCGAGCTCATATCCAGCACATTATAACCCATAATTATGAGCTGTCGCATGGTAGATCACATGTCTTTTCAAATGGCAAACAAATGTCGAGCTGACGGAAAGTATTACTGAAATATACACTGTGTCTCAAAAAAAACACCACCGACATTTTAGCTGTAATTTGAGTAAACATTTTTCGATTTGAATAATTTTTGGCACAAATATTACGTAGAGATTAGGCAATCAAAAGATGGTTTACGTTCCCACCTCACCTAAACAATGTTTCTGCGCTACCTTGCAAGACAGACAAACACAAAAATTTATTTTCACTCAATGTCGTATGATTACGGTCGCAGTGTCGAAAATTGGCGTTGCTGGGCTTTTTTCGTTGAAGTCAATGGCATATGTTACCGGGATGTTCTTCTATCGCAGCAAATGTACTTATTATCAGACATGTTGCGGGTGACAATTTCGTTTTTCAGCAGCACAGCGCACCTGCGCATTGGACGCGTGACACAATCGAACTCCTGCAGCGTGAAACAGCTGATTTCATTTCTCCAGAGCTATGACCCTCAACCGTCCGGACCTGAACCCCGTTGATTACAAGATTTAGGGAGTCATGCAGCAGCGTGTGTACGAGATGCAGATCCACAATGTGGACGAACTCAAGCAGTGACTGGTCACTGGTGACGTTTGGAGCGGTCTGCAGCACAGTGTTGTCGACGCTGCTGTCAGCGAGTGAAGAAAGTGTCTGCAGGCGTGAGCTTGCGCGAAGGAGGACACTTCAAACATCTGCTGTAGGCTGTTTCGATAACGGAATGAATGAAAACTATCGACAGACAATCTATGCACAATGTGTTTGTAAGTTTTTAATATAATAATCATGTGACATTGAGTGAAAATATGCATTTTTGTGTTTGTCTGTTTCGCAACGTAGTGCAGAAACACTGTTTAGGTGAGGTGGGAAAATAAGCCTAATCTAATTTCTAGGTAACATATGTGCCGAAAATTATTCAAATCGGAAAATGTTTGCTCAAGTTACAGCTAAAATGTCGGGGGTGTTTTGAGACTCAGTGTAGTAGCGTAGCAGCATACAGACTAAGCATAACAACGTGGCAACAGAATATATGCATTACGGCATAAGCAGTTTATATTTTTTGCACTTTTAAATTTAATTGCCATCAATAATTGTTAATAAATCTATAAATACTAGTTAACAGTTAAAATGTAAACACGTGTGTAAATTTTAAATTAAAAGTTTAGATGACGTCAAATGCAATGAGACGTTGCAAGTTTGTACAGAAAGGTAGCCATATTGAGAGACGTTAGTTCTCCGCCTTGACCTCGTGATTTGTGGCCTTGTTGACATCATTAGTCATATGCTTTAGAACTCGGCACAGGGCTTTTGATTTACAACTACTGACATGGCCACAGGCCTATTATTTGATCGATTTCTTTTTCATGACAGTAGGCCTAAATAGTGGAAATATTCTTTCACGTGGAATAGACTTTTTGTGTGGCGGCGTGGCGTAGTGGTAACAGCGTTGGTCGTATCAACGAAGTTACTCTACGTCGAGCCCGGTTAGTACTGGGATGGGTGACGTGTACGGGTTCAACTCCCGGAGGCGGCACTTTATTTCGGTATCTAACCAGCCACGCAGGTCGACTCAGTCTTTCATCCTTTTGAGGTTGATAAATTGAGTAGTAAGCTGTAATCGGATGTTTGCTTCCTCGCACGAGTGGCGACGTCTGGTGAATGCTTACGGGGTGAAGGCCTGGTGCGGTTGATTGGAGCGGTGGTGTGTTTGCTAGCTGCATAACGCGGGTCCAATTGTACGTTAACGCGTGCAATTGGATGGCCGCAGTTTGCGCTGCAG
>Ga0209780_1002286_pt1 | contig 13500 bp, 9 predicted proteins | sample WorMetexBAHAMAS2_FD_187384 | JGI IMG/M metagenome (GOLD analysis project Ga0209780, IMG submission 187384) | Marine gutless worms symbiont microbial communities from Max Planck institute for Marine Microbiology, Germany - Inanidrilus exumae... | ecosystem: Host-associated > Annelida > Digestive... | reverse complement strand
ACTCATAGGAAATGCACAGTATTGGTATTTTCGTTTTTTTATTTTTTAGACATTTATTTCAGCAAATGTAATGTTTATTTGCTGGGGAGGGGGCAAAGCTCCCTCCCCAGACCCCACCCCCATTTGTAATGACACAAATTAACGAAATAAAGCGAAATAGATTGCCGAATTTTTTCTATGCATTTCCTATGAGTACCGCTAATCTTCACTCTAGCCCAATGTTTAGATTAATTTCGGTTTTAGACTCAGTTCAGAACCCAGTTTTACACCGGAGTGTTCACAATCGATTTGTTAATAACAGGTACCGCGTCACTTGAGCCATCCAATGCAAAAATTTGTTAAGGGTCTGATCTGCGGGTGAGTTCCCAAAAGGAGTATAAATAAAAGAATTTTACATATATTTCACCATTTTCCATAGAAACCGCATGGATGGATTTGCAGCAAATTTGGCACAGCGTTCATCTCGCCAATATCAGCTGTGTGTTTTTTGGTGATCGGATGAGGGGTGTCATTTTGGAGTTAAAGTTTGCCATTGGCCATTGACAAGCCCAGACGCCGCTAACATGGGGCTGATGCTACCATGCAGACTGTGATTATCAGTAATCAGCATCTTTGTGATGTGTTGGACACAGAATGACCAGGCACACGTGTACAGTTGGTCACGCAGTAGTCTGTGGTTAGTGTTAAATTGATACGACTTCTGCATTGCAGATATCTTGATACTAATAATGTTGTAAAATTGGTCTGCATTATTGTATGGTGTTAGTTTAAGTTTTGAAGCCTGTTTTTTGTGTGTTTTTGCGGTTATGCCCCATTTCGCCGAATCCCATTTTGCTGAATCCCAATTCGCCGAATCCCGTTTCGCCGAATCCCAGGAAAACCCGTGTCATTTACTTATTTTTCTAAAGAGGAAATGCCGATGATGTCAAACTAAACTGACCCTAACCGTAACACTAACCCTAACCGACACAGTAATGGTAATATTTATACGCGCATTTCGTTGACACCCATAAAAAGGTTGTATCGCATTAATGAAAGGAATTAAAAATGAAAATGATGGAAAGAAAGGCTTACACGGCATTCGGCGAAATGGGATTTGGCGAAACGGGATTCGGCGAAACGGGAAGACACCGTTTCTGCATGTATTGTCTATCAGGTGTGTTTTGTAGGTGATTTTTGTGTAGTACCCGCATAGTGTACAACATAGATGGAGATGGACAGGACTGTAAATGTTGATAGTAAGGAACAGTTACAAGTTGAAGAGACTCTTGATTGCTGTAGACTTGAGTTCAGTGAAGCAGTTCCATTTACCAGAGGCACTGATGATTCCTGTAGGACTGGGTTTATGGAGACAGTTCCAGTTACTATAGATACTGATGGTTTGTGTACAACAGAATATATCAGTGGAGATTGGTCTGCTAAAGTTGAACTACAAAACTTGGCAGTACCCGATGATGTACGTTGGATTATTTCTGTTATATTATGCATGCTATAAGCAGTTAATCATAGTAGAAATAATACATACAGATCTTGGTAACAGATCACATTTTTGGTACTGGTTTGGTTACTGCTTATTGTGATAGCAATGCTATTTAAGATAATAGTCATTACATCAGAGCTTTTGTCACTTTTGCTTTACTGCTAGATATTTTGATAGTCCTTTTATGATGCTTGTTCAACAGTGAACAGCTGATTTTCATTGTGCATTACAAGTTTAACAATGATTGTGTTACAGTGTAACTGCTGTTTTTGTTAGGGTTATGAGTGCAGTGCCATGTACTGTATCAAGAAGGAAGCAGTGCCTGCTGATAATAATGATATACAGAGTCATTTGCAGCCTGTTGTTGTACTGGAGACACTTGACTTTGCTCGGTAAGTGGCACCTATTTGGAATATTTGGGAACATTTTTTGATAATTTGCAGTGAAGCTCACATTCAGTAAATGTTTACATAACAATTTTTAAGCTTTTCATCTGCAAAGTTAGCAAATTACCAGCACAGTGCCACAGTTGACTGTCCACATGCAAATGAAAGGAAAATAATTTTAGTTAATACATTGTTACTCTTGACCGACGTCGGCTGCCGATCACTGTGATCGGCTGATGTCTTGACCTGTGCCACGAGAAGAACACGAACGCGTCTCGGAGACAGGAGTTTTTCCGTCGCTGGACCGTGTCTCTGGAACTCTCTGCCTGTTACACTACATGACAGAGACATCTCACTTGTACAGTTTAAGAGACTTCTGAAGACACTTTTGTTTGTCTAGGATGTGGTGCATAGTGACTGTTACTTTTTTGCACCATGTACAAATATTCTTAGTAAGAATATTTGTACTTATTAAAATAATAATTTATACAGTAATACATCCTGGATATTTTTTGTTTTTTTTCGTCATAAAGTTTGGTAAAATTTCTATGAAGTATTTGCAAATAGAAACATTAATGAAAGCAATGCAACATATGGAACCTGTCTGACCTGAGATGGAATGACTGCATCTCAAATGTCTAGAAGTTAGAACATTATTATTTGTTAGTGGGAGCAGTCTTGATCAATGGACATTACATTGATTAATGAACTTTGTTTGATGGTTCTAATGAAAGATTTGTCAAGGTTTTGAAGTTACTAAGCTGTAGCACATGTATTGTGATATGGCAATGTTTAATAGTGCAGTGCAAATTTAGTTATTACGATGGCTGCCTTTGTTCATTGCAATGGACATAGTCGTGATGAAATGATGATGATGCTGGTGATGTTATTTTTATGATGACTGTTGATGCTACTGCTTCAAGGCAGGGATGGGCACGAGACGTTAAGGCCCTAGACTGAGACGAGACCGCAATCTTCACCTGCCGAAACTGAGAAGAGACCAAGATGTTGACTTCACCAGTCCAGACGAGACCGAGATGAGACGAGACGTTTGTAGATCACGAGATGTCACCGAGACGTTAAAATAGGCCTAGGCCTACACGTTAAATTGATTGCAGTCGTAACCTTATTTTCTCGTCCATTAATAATAACAATAATAATGCATAATATTAACTTATAAGGCACTATGTGCAATATTCAGTCCCTTTTATTCAAACTAATTTGGGCAAAAAACATTTTGGGCACGAGACGGAAATAGCCGAGCCCGAGACGTTGTAATTTTTTTGTCGAGACGAGACAGAGATGAGATGTTGGTGCATCTCGAGACGTCTCGAGACCACATCCCTGCTTCAAGGTCTTGAACTGTGAACTTTTTGTAATGGTTTGATTTAAATGCTATGAGTCATAGACTATTCAATGTGCAATATTACAGAGAGTGTGCATTTAAAAGAATCTGTGCACCGTTAAAGTTCAACTTGTTCATCTTTAAATTCCACGCTATTCCCAGTGACTGAGTGACTCAAAACTACCTCAAACCACCCAATTTTTTACACTTTGTATAGCTTTCAAAGTCAAACCATGACTTCAAGTTTGATAGGTATGTTGATCCTAGGAATTCCTAGCCTACAGATGACAAACCACCCCTGAAAGGGGCGTGATCAGATCATGAGACCCATTCAAACTTTATGGGCCGCAATCATCTCTCTGGAATGGCTAAAGTTAGTCTCCATGACAGCAGTGATGGTTAATTGTGCAACATCGCACAATGTTAATTTTGCACTTCAGAGTCCATGAAAATGTCCCATTTTGAGATCAAAAAGTCACAAATTTTCTAGGGATGGGTCCCATCCCCTACGGACACCTCCGCCCTACATACTAGCCCCCTCAGTGCCTTTGGCATCTTGACTCTTACAGCTTCAGCACTTGAGCTGTGTATCTTGAAATTTTCTTTAGAGTAGTTTAAGCAATAAGTGCTGAATGTAACCAAACTCATCAACAATTGCTTGTCGTGTTGCTTCACAGGTATAACATAAACATAGTGTGCTACATTGATGGTGGCTTTGTATGTGCAGATTGCAGAATAAGTATCATGTTTGGTTTAACACAGGTAACACTTACATGATCATAAACAATAAACGTAATGAATGTAGCATTACTGCAGTATGATGACTAATTATGTATTTATGTTAATCCTTTGATAGATTTGTTGCAATTAATCTGTCATAAATTCTAAAACATCAAATTAGTTGACAATATTTTCAAGTTCCCATCAGTTTATTATACACTCATTTCAGTTGTTTGTCAGTTTTTATTTAAGTTTAAGAACGTTTGTTTGAAAAGTATATTCCACAAAAATATGAGGCCGTTGTTGTATTTACAGAACCAGCTGTATAAATAAGTAGATTTTTGGTAAGTAACTAGTCGGATATCAGACAGTAGCGCTATATAAATCAACAATCTTCATCATCATCATCAGACCGTGTTAAGTTTGGTCAAGTTAGCCAGTTTGCAGCACCCGGGGCGAAATCGCTGTCTATTATTGCAGGTATGTTAGCTATTTGAATTCGTTCAAATCCTATATCTTCAAAAATATAACATACATTAGCTGGTATGCATGTGTGAGCTAATAGGGAATCATCAATGGTCTGAGCAAACACGTGACTTGTTACGTTTTGGTTTCTTAGTCAATCCCAGGGGCGGTTCTAGGAATTTTCATATGGGTAGGCCAGTCAAAGGGCCAAGCAACTTTTGGGTAGGCCAACAGGAGTGGTGTACGTGGGGCCGAATTTCGTTCGGGTAGGCCAGGCACGAGTTTGGGTAGGCCACGGCCCACCCGGCCTAATAGCTAGAACCGCCTCTAGTCAATCCTCGTTACTGGCCCGCCTAATGGGCCAATATTGTTTTGCTCGCTGGCGTCTGTTGGCGTCTGTCGTCGTCTGTAACGCTGCCGGCTGGCGGGCGGTTGGGCGGCCGACACTTCACGGCGGGCCAGTACTGTTATGTCCCGTTAGGGCGACACCTTGTCCTTTTTACTTCGGTTTTGGGATTTGATTGATTTTGATGATCTGTACGTAATATGTTTCTGCGCAGAGGTACAGTTTGGAGTCGCTTTGATGCTGCACCCCATTTAGGCAGTCAGACCCTGCAGAAAACCATTTCGGGGCGTGAATAGGCATTTCAAGCCAAACTTGCAAAATATTCAAACTTGCTTGTTATCAAAACTACTGCATTGTTCCAACAAAAGACCACCTAATACTCTTCGTGGGTGGTCCAAAGATGCAAACAGCAAATCCAAGATGGGATAAAGATCAGACAAATCCATTCACCGCCACGAGGTGTGACAAGATGGCGATGCAGCCTTTCATCAAAATTCTCTGACCACTTGTTACTAACTACTACTATTACTACTACTACTACTACACCTTCCTCTTCCTATAAGACGTACTGTGTTAGCAGTTACAACTAAATCTTATTTTCCAGAAATCACTAGATATCAGCACTCACGTGATGTATCTGTTATTTTTATCACATAAATATTTTTCTTCAATCAGAAACATGATTCATTATCGTGAATTCGTATGTGACTATTGACATCTCATGTTATGTATATTATGCAGGTGAAAGTTCCTTTGAAGTGAAGACTAAAGCTGACAGCAGTGACCACCCACGTGGTGACAAGCCAAGGCCGTATTTGTGTGCTGTGTGTGGCAAACGGTTTGCAAAGAAACAGCACTTTGTGGTACACTTAACTTTACACCGAGAAGAAAACTGGTATTCGTGCACTCAGTGCGAGAAACGTTTTCCGTTTAAGAGCACTCTGTGTCAACACATGAATATTCACGCGGGTAAGTACAGGTGCACCGAGTGTGGCAAATGTTGCGGAAGCAGCTATAACCTAGCGATGCACCGGAGTCGACATTCGGGAGTGAAGCCGTATGAGTGTGCGGAGTGTGGCAAATGTTACCAAACTAGCCAAGATCTGACCAGACACGGGCGAACTCATTCGGGCGAGAGACCGTTTGAATGCTCCGTTTGTAGAAAACGATTTGCGGTGTCGGGCGACGTTGTGAGGCACCGCAAAGTTCACAGCGGAGAGAAACCGTACAAGTGCTATGTTTGTGACAAGGCGTTTAAGCTGCCGGATCATCTGCAGAGTCACACGAGAGTCCACACCAACGAGAAACCATACAAATGCCAAGTGTGTGACATGGCATTTAGTCAGTCGGGAAATTTAAATGTTCACCTACGAATCCACACGGGAACCAAACCATACATGTGTGACGTGTGTGGAAAGACATTCAGAGTGAGCACTCACCTGCAAAAGCATACGAGAGTCCACACTGGAGAGAAATCGTACAGTTGACGCGTGTGTGACAACGCCTTTAGTAGCTCTGGAAACTTTGTCGTTCATTTAACAGTCCACAGTTGAGATAAGACTTACAAGCGTTACATGTGTGACAGGGCATTTAATCAATCTGTAACTTTAAATGATCAGCCGTACTGTAAACGGTTTAATTGTTTATTGTGTAACATGCGTTTTGAGTTGCTCCAGCGACTTACAGTAGCTGCTGTATAACCATTTAATTTGGCTGCCCTAAAAGTTTACGATTTCACATGCACAACTATTTTGGTGCCTTTTGTTTTGGCAACTTTAAACCACACCGTTTTAAGACGACATACTATACCAATTTAAGTTGGTATATTATTGACATTTGTGCCCTGTAATTTTGTAGTTTTGTTAGTTTAACCCTAATAGATACAGTTCAGACAGTTTTACATGCATTGTACTGCTATAATTCGAGAGACATCTACTGATTTTAGACAAATGAGGTCAGATGGATCACATAAAAATTTATACGCACTGGTGGTATCTTTATGGTATGTTTACTTTGGCATGAATTTGCGGAGTCGTTTATTTCTGTACAACAGACAAGATCAAGTCTTATAAGCTGATGCACTCGGATGTCAAACGGTTTTGCTATGCTATCGGTGGTAAAAGTTTTGTTTGTTAAACTTGCGTTGTAGGTCACTTATGAGCAATATTCTGACTGCCTCATATATAATGATGTTTAATACACCAGTTCACATCTTTGTGATAAATAACTTACACCTTGATAACATACATACTTGTGTTTTGTTGTATGTTGTACTTTAATGTCCTTTGTTTATGAGACTTTTTGTTTTTGAGTTTGAATTATATATTGATTTGTAACAAAATGTCATTGTTGGCTACCCATAACAAACTTTGCAGCCTTCACATTACTGTTTTTAAATACACAATAATTTAAATACATAATAATTGATAGATTTCATTACCGCATACTGAATTAACAGTTGGTTTACAGTAAGTGTAGTTATCTATTTTGTTGCTGATGTTCTTTGATGATCTGGAAGTTATTTGCAGATGGTACCAAATTATGTGGGCCATTCAGAATGCATAATGATGCTAGAGATTCAGGATTTGAACTAATTGTTAATATGATCAGTAGAATGGCAAAATGAAGTGCAAGGCGATGCATACAAATACAAGATCACTATTACAGTTGCAGTAGAGCAAAGACAGCTGTTTTATGCAGGAAAATACACTAGGCAGTTGTAAAGAGTGCGAGCTAGGCATATCAGTGTCAAAGGATTTAAATGTTGGATTAACCTGGCACATCTCTGCCCATGACCTCGTCCCCGATGTAGCCTCTTTTGGTGCTGAAAAGGGACGTTAATCTGCCAACCAGCCTTCATTGTCCACATTCTTCGAGTACCCTTAGCCATCACAAAATGGTTATAATCTGTAAGCTCGTACGATTCACCAGCGGCATTTGTCGGTATTTCGGTTACTCGGGTGATTTTCAGGCTTTTTGCTCCACTGGAGCGCTATGTTGCTCCGATAGTGGTGAAATTTGATGTGGAAGAGCACACTAAAATTCACTCTCATCGGTAGGGATTTTGGGCCTCAAAATTTAATATGTAACCCAAATTTCGAGTATAAACGCCCGAAAGGGACGTATCCCATTTTGAGATTTGTACCAAATTTTCACCGTTTATGGGTAGGTGCATGTACCGGTATACATCAACTATTTTAAATTGGCCGGATTCGCTTAAGGGATTTCAGAGTTATGGGGTTTAAGTTTAGGGGTGTGTTTGTTGCCCCAAATTTTTAGTGCGCTTAGCGGCGAAATAATGCGTCGGATGCATATTTTTGTGGTGACCTCTGTCACCATGCCAAGTTTGCTTTGGCTCGGACATCACACGCCGCCTGGGTCGACGTTGTTCGTCTGTACGCCATTGTGGTTCCCACTGTAATGACATATCCAAAATTCAGGACTTTTCAGGACCCCTGAAACATCAGAAAATCGTGACCTTTTTTACGTGTAATCTATGACCTTGTACACAATTTCAAGAGAAAAAAACATGATACACAGCGTTACCCTTAATATTTATGATGCCGACTGTGTAATACTAATATAATTTAGGCCTAAGCCGTGAAATTTATCTCTAAAATTCACTCATTCATGAACTAGTATTTTTCAGGAGGGAACTGGTCATATTCAGCACTTTTTCGTGACCTTTTCAGCACCACTGTCCAATTTCAAGACCTTCCAGGTCCTGTATTTGGAAAACACTAAATTCAGAACTTTTATCACTTCAGGACCCGTGGGGAACCCTGGCCATGCTTTTGAAAACACTAAGTTGTGAACGCCACTTTTTCGCTATGAACGCGGAATACGGAACGATCTTGGTATCGCTAGGGAAGGGAATGTTTGTAGTTGTGCACCGCCTTCAACTTTGTCTCTACAGCGCTGGGTGGAGCCACCGAAGAATGACGTTAAAATCGACAAAGTTTGATTTGGGATTTTTTGCCCATCAACTTTGGCAACACAATGAACCGATCTAGATGAAAATCGACAAGTAAGCGTAGCCGTAGACCATGAGTCTAAAGGATCGAGTGTACAATAGCCGTAAAAGTTGAAAATTTGGCTTTAAAAATCGCGGTGGTTGGCGGTTGAATTGGGACTACTGCCCTCTTCCCCCTTTTCGTCATTTCTTCCGCTTCCCTTTTTCCTTTCCAGCCCCTTTTCAATGTCCTTCACTTCCCTCAGCCATGCCCTTTCCCAACCTTCTCCTCCCTTTCCCCCTCTTCTAAACTGTCTCTATTCTCTTCCCTTCCTTTCTCTTCCATCTCCGTTATCTTCCCTTCCTTGCCTTTTCATATCTCTCCTTCCTTTTCCTTTTCTTCTCCCTCCCTTCCCCTTTTCCTTTAGTATCGGGGATGGGTGGGTATGCGCATTATAGCCGGTACGAACTACGAACATTGAGGTGTGTAACACCTGCGTCCGTTGAAGCTCGTTGAGTTGAGTTGAGACGGCGATAGGTTTTGAAGTTTCCAAATTCCAATTTTCGATTGTATTTCCGTGTTGTCTTTGTAATGTATAAGCTTCATTATCTCTTACAAAAAACGCGGCGGTTATTTTGAGAACGTTGTGGCGGTATGCTAAGAATTATTGTTGTTTAATTTGTCGGGAAAATGCATGAACTGGTATTGGAAGCGAATTCGGTTAGTGTACTAAGTGGGGCCGGGAACGGGGTCCGTAGAAACATTGCATCGGACTAATCGGCCATAGATATTGAATAAACTCGGACACAAATTAATGGAAAAATGATAAGTCATATCAATTAACGCAATGAAAAGCTAATACTGCAGAAACGAAACCTGGACAGTGGAAAAAAGAATGACAAGCCGATTAACTGTCAATCGCCCTATTTGCGAACAACTACCTAGCTATACTGCGAATCGGCCGTAAAAATCCTACAGCAATCGTCTGATAACAGTGACAAAGACTACAGCAGCCGAGAACTTGAAGTTACTAAGCTAAGTGTGGCTATAATATAATAGTATAAGCTGATCACGATATAAGTTTTGGCATGGAAGAGTACACCAAGGTCCCACACTTGCATGCCAGATTTGGCCCCGATTAGGGAAGAAAGGATCGAGGGCACAGCAGGGATGCGGAGTCCTCATTTGTATGGGACTCCGACTGCAACTCCAGGGTTAACATACTGGGACTTCGACTCTGACTCCAGTGCTTAAAAATCCCCAGACTCCAACTCTGACTCAGGGTTAAATTCGGACGCCGACTCCTGAACTTGTGTGATTGTGACAGTGTACTGAGTGAACGATGCAGACAGAAAAATTTCACAAAATGCCATAATGGTTTGGTCTGTTATGCACTATTTATTATTTCATTATATTCTGTAACATTGTGAAAACATGTGCGGCCTACGCGGAGTCCTTTTTTTTGGCAGGACTCCGACTCCGACTCTGGGATTTTAAACAAATTAGGACTCCCACTCTGGCCCTGTGCTAAAATCCACACTCCGGGGACTCTGACTCAGCACCCATGGGGTACAGGAGCCCTCAAAGTTGAAAAGTTGGCTTTAAAAATCGCGGTTTTTGGCATTTGTTCTGGAACACCTCCTCTTCTTCTCTCCTTTTTTTTCTCCCCCTTCCCCTCTCCCTTTGTTACCCCCTTTTTATGTTCTTCCTTTTCCTGCTTTTTCCCAACCTCCTCCTCACCTAAATCCCCTCCCCCACCTCTAGTACAATACTACCCTAAACCCCATTTTATACATTGCAGTCGTATATTGTGTAATGTAACTCTTTTTATACCATACAGTATGTATTTTGCTTATGGTTTGTAGGTGATTATATCTGGTATGTATGGTAAATAAATCTATTTGATGAGCCAAGGTGGATATGGATTCGGCTATAAACGCTAATAATGATGAACAGTTGAAAGTTGAACAGAATGATCATTTGTGTAGACTTGTGTTTACTGAAGTAGATCCATTTACCAGAGACACTGACAGTTGTGATACCACAAAGTGTGTCGGTGGAGATTGGTCCGCTGAAGTAGATGAAGAAAACTTGGCATTTGTGAAGCAGGAACCTGACGATGTATGTTTTGTTGTTTTTGCTATGTTTATTTTATCATAACAGACAAAATTTATCCATATCCTTTGTGACAGATCACGTTTTTACTGTGCAACGCTGAGCTATCACAGTATGTTCTGTAACCCTATATGTGCTGTAACCCTATATTTGTCCATCCATTTTTCTGCCCACTTGCTTGTCACAAGTCAGAATTCTGCCAAATTGGCTAAACGCAGAATCACACAAACAATGCCGCATAATAGGATAGGGACTCGGTTATCTGACGCCAAATATCTTGACGAAATTTCAGTGGGGTCACCCCTAATGGGAGCAACAAATGAAGGTAGGGTAGGTTGAAATCAACAACTAGCGACCAAAGTCACGGTTTATCTCCGAAACGATGCAAGATAGGAACATAGTTACAATGGAAGGCCAATAGAAACCCGAGTAACCCATTCATCTTATATAACCAATATTTGTAGGCCGCATCGTAGTGATAGCTAGCAATGGCGGCCTATTGCTACACACAGAGTAGCATGGTCGGTCGTTCAGTCTGTTGGTCTCGTTCGTGAGCCCTGCAATAACAGCTGAACAGATTGACATGCCATTTGGGGGGCTGTGTTGGATTGGCCAAAGGACCATGTATTAGATGGGGTTGCAGATTTCCCGGGTGGAAGGGGCAATTTTGGGGGTTGTTCACCCCATTGAAAAGCATTGGGAGACTTTGCAGCACTGTACGCAATAATGGTTGAACCAATTGAGATGCTGTTTGCGGGGCTGACTGGTGAGAGCCCAAGCAAGCATGTATTCGATGGAGGTCAAGGTCGGACGAATCCACTCTCCGCCGCGAGGGGTGACAAGATGGCGATACGGCCTGTCATCAGAATTCTTTGACCACTTGTCACGTGTGCATTTGTGTACCTGTACTGTACCATTTACGTTGTATATGCAGCCAGCATTGATAGGCATTTGTGAGTTTCTGGATGTCTGCCTCTGTTATATTCGAATAGTAATCTTATATTAAGTGTATTTCGGAGGCGAATAAGGAACAGTCAGTCAGTCCTGTTGTTACGCTTACTGAACAGTGAACGCATGATTTACGTTGTGGATTTCAAGCTTGACAGTAGTTGTTTTGCACTGAAACTGTTTTTTTCTATTAGGATTATCAGTCCAGTGCCGTGTGCTGTGTCAACAATGATGCTGTATCTGCTGAAGCTGATGTAAAACAGAGTCATTTGCAGCCTGTTGGTGTGCATGTGACAGTTGACTTGGCTCGGTCAGTTACACCTCCATTAAATATGACAGGAAACTGTTTAGGTATTTGCAGTAAATTAAAGCTGGCATATGACAATGCTTCAGTGTCAGTTTGTAAGCTTTTCTGCTAAACTAGTTAATTATCGATAATGCAGATGACAGTTCCCATGCCAATATTGAAATTTTTACTAATATTCATTAATTCATTCATTCATTCATTTTCGTCTATTAATACTTCACAAGTTCACAGAATGCAAGTAAACAGTTGCAATAATTGGCTAAAAATGAGTACAAGTGAGTCTCTAAACACCATATGAATAATAACATCCAATTCTACAATACTATTACAGCATGGGGAGGTTTGGAGTAGATAGGGGTCACTCAAGGTCTCTGGAAATAGCATTATTAGATAGAGCGCATCTGAGCTCCCTATTAGCCTTCCATAGTAACTATGTCCCTATCGTGCACCATTTCTGAGATATAGCGAGATATTGGTCGAAAATGCAGCCATTTTAACACAGACTTCAAATAATTTTAATCATGGACCAGAGTACTGCCAGCTCATGAACTTAATTAATATTAAATGATCAGCATTGTATGAGATGGAACTGAAGCATATTACAACTGTACAAAGCCGGTGTTGTGCAAGATACTTTTAAAATGTATTAAAAGTATTCTGAACATGCAAGATGAAAATACTTTAAGAAGCATTCTAGAGATACAAGATAGTAATCTTTAAGATACTTTTTGGAAGACACGTTTTGCATTTACCTGCTCATTTACGATACAAAATTGTGCTAACAAAATTGGTTGAATATTTTTCAGCAATTGCTTCGAGTGACTGAGTTTTGCATGCCAGTTTGCTCCATTTATCTCTGGAGCATGGCCATTTATGAGCACAGATGTTGTGTAGCGACGCATTTGAAGGATGGTGGGATATTTTATTATCGCTTTGCTGCACATGTACAGCTAAGCATGTTGATGAAAGAATATTGAAAGTCAGTCAGCATTCAGCAGAGTTAGCGGCAAAAATAAAGTGGCACCCTTTCCCCGGACATGGTGTATAATACTGGTAAATGGTTGTTACTGTTGTTTGCAAACATAATGCTACGTTAACGACGTCTTTCTGTTTGCAGACTACAAAGGGAATGTCATACCTGTAGTGACACAGGTAAGAAATTTCACAGTAACAGACATAGACATAATGAATGATGACATGTGGTTGATGATGGTGGTGACGTTGTTGTTGAGGATAATGGAACGAATGATGATGATGCTATTTTAATTCTGCAGTTTTGCAGTTAGCTACTCATGAGTGCAGAATGTTTCAAATACCAACTCTGACGGCAGTCGTGGGGTCGGGTTTTCGCAGGCGTTTTTCTCCTGAGCGTAAATCACGGGGGACAAGGGGACGAGTTCCCCAGAATTTCGAGTGGTGGATGCTAATGCAAATT
>Ga0209780_1002285_pt1 | contig 13500 bp, 6 predicted proteins | sample WorMetexBAHAMAS2_FD_187384 | JGI IMG/M metagenome (GOLD analysis project Ga0209780, IMG submission 187384) | Marine gutless worms symbiont microbial communities from Max Planck institute for Marine Microbiology, Germany - Inanidrilus exumae... | ecosystem: Host-associated > Annelida > Digestive... | reverse complement strand
GCCCTGACTAGCTAACCCCTAAACGCTGGGCTGGGCAGGTGTGAATGAGCACAGACCTGTAGAGGTGCTCGAAGTAGCAGGTGCTCGGCGTTGGCGGACAACGTTTTCCATGGTACGTGAAGCTTGATGTAGTGAATGATCTTCTGCGTCGACGTCTGCTCCACACACTCCTAACAACAGTAACAGTCGTCGTCCACCGGACCGGATTTTAGTGGGAATGTTTCGGCCGAACACGGCCCCATAAATTTTTGGGCCCACACGTTCCCGCAATATTTTGCAGGACATCCATAAAAGAGCATTGCTAAACAGCGAAATGTGAAAGAGAAAGGAAGTAGGCTAAGTGCCAGAGTCCCGCCTCACATTTCAGTTTGGCGAGCGAGCATTCTGTGTCAGCGGTCCGTCTGACTGGAATATTTTACCTGAAACAATCCGTGCCACCACTGATCCCAGACATTTTAAAAAGAATATGAAGACTTATTATTTTAATAAATGTTTTAATTAGTTTTTAATCTGTTTCTGCATATTTTGGACACTTGTAAATTGTAATGCCTGGTTGGTCTGGCTGTGTAGGCTGGGCATAAAAGACATTTTAATATGTGTGTATAACCCGGAGATGGAACTAAAATGCGACGTCGGGAGTCCGTCAGAACGTGTAGACTGCGGTTACCCCGGTATGAACAGTATAACGCAACACTTTCTGCCTATCTCCATGCACTGCATACAGGATCTAGTCGGGAGTGAGCATTTAAATCACATACCAATGATCTCTGAGCATTTCAACATAATATTTTCAAGCCGGACATCATGGGTGCAACTCGCTGCTGAAAAGTGGGGGTCTGGTCGTCACCGTCACTCGTCAGTAACAGTAACTCGGGTACGGAATCTTAAGTAAGTAAGATTTTAATCACAAAATGACAATGGCATTGGCGTTACAATGAAAGGTTAGGCTAGTGCTATACACATAAAAAGCTTTAGAAAAGATAGAAATCATAAAACAGACTAAATTGTGAATATTTACCTAATTACTACGCTGTTTGTTTATGCAGTTTCACTACACAGAGGGCTCAAAAATGGGGGACACTTCATATTATGTCCCCAGTCCCAAACATGGGGTCCCATGTCCCCCGTAAGTTGCGCCCATGTCGGACATAACCACATATAAATGCAGGCCTAACGTAATAAACTTTTTGGCCGACCAATGAACGCTTGTGACGTCAACCTCTTCGAGTTGGACGCCAGACTTGCGAAGATTCGCCGTGAACTGCTGACGCCATTTCTCGTTCCTTTCGAAGTCTTCGTCCTTGACTTCATTGGCGTCGGTCGCTTCTTCGTAGACGAGCACGAAGTCTAAATAGCAAGACAAGAAAGTAAGTAAGTAAGTAAGAAGTATTTAATAGCACACATCAAACGTACATGCAGCATTAAAATATAACAAAATGTACAAAATGCAATACCTACAAATGTTAAAAAATATAAAATGACAGCAACCAAATCATATCATTACAAATGTCATATAAAGAACATTTTTTAAATCAATAAACATAAAATATATTAGACAGATGAACACATTTAATGGACACCATAATGGGTAGAATAGGTAAATGAATACTATTTTAAACTTAATTTCATAAAATTAATACAGTGAAATAACGACACATGATTGCTTTGAAATTTATGTAGACATCTAGGCAACTGAAAACGATAGCGCGATCTATTCAGCATAGTTCAAGCGTCGATATATAAATTACGTAGTCTGTTATTACCGGCCCGCCTACACATAGTGTAGGGGACAGATTAGTAACGCTAGCTGGTGTCTGTCGTTGTCTGTCGTCGTCGTCTGTCGGCGTCTGTAACACTCCACGGCGCAACATAACTCACCAGGGTTCAGCGCGCGGCGGGCCAGTAGTGTTACGTCCCGTCAAGGATACACCTTGTTTCACTTCGCCCCTGGCAAGTAAATAAAGTATTGCGGTCAGCATGTATGTTTGTCTGTCTCTATGTCTGTCTGTCCGCTCGCAAATCTCAAAAACCACATGTCCAATTTCACCGAGTTTTCCATACACGTTACCTGTGGCCGTGGCTCGGTACTCCTCTGACAACAGTGCAATGCGTTATGCGCTTCCCGTTTTGTAGAAAAAAAAACAAAACAGTATTTCAACCTAGCATTATAGACGGCGGTTTTTTATACGGTGATCGATGGAGTTTGTCGGGAGGTTCGTTCGAACCCAGCCATTTTTGGCAAGATCCGTCACTGGTATTATACTTTATGACCGCGTTTAGTTTACTTCTAGGCCGCAACGTTTTCTGGAACTAGCTCGTGGACTACGCGGGACTGAAACGAGACGAAGATGATCAATCGGTCGCATTGACCGGTACTGACCTATCTGTCGTTCGCCGTCGCGGAAAAGGCAGTTGCGAGCCGACGATATGCGCGTCATATGCTCGTATGATTCTGACACGTTCTGCACATCATCATCATCATCATCATCATCATCATCATCATCATCAGCAGCAGCAGCAGCAGCAATTACCACATCAGAGACAGTGTTGATGACGACGATGTCGTCTAAAACTTTGACAGTCCCGCTACATCTCAGTAAGGCGAAGACTGGCCGTTTTGCTTTCGGTTAACGGCGTTGGTCACGTGAACGAAGTTAATCTACGTCGAGCCCGGTTAGTACTGAGATGGGTGACCGTTTGCCGGTATACCATCTCGGTATGCAGCCAGCCTCTTGGGCCAACTCAGCATCCTACCCTGAACGAGACGATAAATGAGTACCAGCCAAGAGGCGATGGCAGTGCTGTGTGGCTGGGACGTAAGTAAACATCGATTTGTATAGCGCGTCGTCGTAAACCACCTCTAATGCACTCAGGAATGGCACGTGTTAGAGGGATCACACAGTTTTACCTGCCACCCACACGTTTATCCACGAATGGAATGAACCATCCTGCCTTTACTCTGTAAGCATTCATTAGATGGCGCCACCCGAACAACGTAGTGCACATCCGATTGCAGCTTACTGCTCATTTATCTACCTCGAAAGGATGAAAGGATGAGTTGGCCTAGTTGACTGACCTTGTAGCGGACGGTTTACCCACATAAGTGGTCACCCATCAGTTGCAGGTCGAGCATAGGACAGGAAAAGTTCATATTTATTTGCTCCCATTATGTGCATATGTTGTGTTTTCGAAGATTAATAATAAATTATGAAACCTCTGGAATAACTCACCGAAAACTCACCGACGAGGCTTCACCAGAAGGGGGGACTGGCTCGGCCTCAAGGGTCTTTGGCCACAGATGACCATAACAGACCCATCTGCTTGGAATTCCGTATTCTTTCCAATCCATTTTTGAAGCTGTTTGCATGACCTTCAAGGCTTCAAGGTCACCAAATCGTTGGGCACAGCGCCATTCGAATTCGATAAATTGCATTCAACGTCCAATTGTGTAACTATATCATGGAGGCTATCGTTTACGAGATGTTGACACTTGACAGTTGTCCGTGAACTTTGAGATTATGTGAATGCGAACAACCTTTAGATTTCGACAGGACGTCAATTTATGTGTGACAAAAATGTGACTGGGCTACCAGATAATGAAAAGTTTGTGAATGACTTTGTCACGAGTGTGACGGAACAACTGGTGTGATGGCAGACCGTGTCGTAACGAAAGCCGAAAATTTTCTATGCGTGTACGCTTTCTATTATTATCCACACATGCCGATAGGCACGGTGTGGATATATCGTTTACTGTTTGTTTGTTTTTTTGTAATTTTGTGTGTTTGTACGGTTACGGATTTCTCCGGCGAGGATACAGCTAGCGGCGTCAAATTTTGCACGGTGGTTCAGGCGCGTCCTGGGCAGGGAAGCTCCCATTTTTGGGGAACTTTGCTCCCCAGAAGCCCAAAATTGGACGAATCGGCGAGCGGCGGCAAGTGTTGCCGACAGACGCCAGTCCCTCCACTGATGGCGCGGTCGCTGTCAGTGGAGGGGACTGGCGTCTATTGGCAATACTTGCCGTCGGCATATGTGGATATACGGCCGTCCCCGAAGACGGGCGTACTAGTTGATTTGACGGACGTTGGGTTTTGCCAATTTTACGAACGTAGGCTTTCACTATATTGGAATACCCGGACCTCATCTGATACAGAGTAGTTATCATTTGTGGTAACCCTTATTCGAAAAAAATCAACCAGATCATTTAGGCGTTTAGCCACAATGCACCAATAATCCAGACAGACACAAACACACAACCCGTAGGACAGCCGCACCGTTACCGTCCGCCGAAATGAGGTGAATCATATAGATCTTCGGATAGAGAGGTGCGATACAGAAATACCGTAGTTAGAGAACTGGACTTACCTCGAATTGATTGTCAGATAATATCGGTTTCTTATCATCGCTGCGTTGGCGACCGATAGCCATTGTTCCGTAGTCATCGACTGCGTTATTGTCTTCGTCTTTTAACGATTTCATCTCCATTGTACGACGCTACAAACAGCAGCCACGGTCTATGCAACGAATACTCGATTATATACGTAGCCTATAGTCGTTGCTCACCGTTTACGAGCGACAGATAAAAAGCCTAGAGAGAAGAGCAACAGCCCAACGATGAATTATTGACTTTTTGCGTCCCAGTTGCAGTGCGCAGTGCGATGATGTAGCTCAAAAACTTGAACAGACATTAAACGTTCAGAGTTGAAGTGACCTCAGCTAATGATGCTGATCCCAGTCTATGTATCCGGATGACTTTGGTCGTCGCGGTATAGCTGCCGTCGATTTGAGTTAGGTCAAAAATGAGCATACGAGATAGCAAACGCATTCATCATCATCATCATAATATGATGTGCATTTCTAGTGCGCCTATTACAAACATGAACATAAGTGCATTACAGCAGTCATCAAACATAAATACATAAAACGTAAAATTCACGATGATAGATGTCAGTAAGCATTATGGGCTGCAGTTGAAAAGTGAGTTTTCAGCTCTTTCCGAAATTCAGCTGGGTCGGCCATGGCGCGCAACGCAAATCTTTAGGCAGTCTGACAATGATGCGGACATCGTCTTTGTGACAGAGGTATTCTACAGACAAGACGTCGTTACACTGTGGTGACGAAAGTAACTAAATACTCTGCCACGTCGTACAAACACGGACGACACTGCTATGCATCGACATGTAGTAAAATGCGACAATAAAAGAAAACGGTTTGCGATTTAATTACACAACTCATACGCATAGAGGTCGACTTATAGAAATCACTGGCGGCGTGGTTTATCCACCCTTTCTTCTCTCCTCTCCGCTGCTCCGTCCCTTCCCCTAAATCCAGTTAGTGGATCTGGGAGAGCGCTATACGCCCCTCCTCCAGCGGGTTTGGGTGAAGCTGGGCTGCCGAATCGATTACTTGTGCATTTTGATGCAAAAACTATGCATTTTATCTCACTTGCATAATGACAAATTCGTGTTTTACTGTATAGATTGCATGCATAAGACGGCGGTGAAATGTAAATGAACAGTGAACTACGCAACTGAACTTCACTTTCGTGAATATGACGGCAAACTTTACCATCCACACGTAGGCATAAAATGCTGGCTTACTTGCATTAAAGTTGAACCATATGCCGAGATGCAAAATTGCAATGTCTCATTATGCTGTTGCAAAAAATCGTCAGGATCAAACGCCTGTGGGGGCGTCGCCCCACACTTTTTTGGGGCCCCATCGCCCCCATAGAGTCGGCGCAAATGCTCATAGGACGACAATTGCTACAAGAAATGTAGCTATCAACAATTAACATGACGGAAGTGCCGCTACCATAAGTTATGTTTTAAAAGTTTAGCAACAGGTGATAACATTGAACATCGCTCAAGGTCGACGATAATGAGGCTATTACTTTTTATCAGCGACTATAGTAGGTCTAACCATGTTTATATTTTGTATCTTTTCCGATATATTGCCACTGTTTGGTGTTGGTCGAATATCATATACGTGGAGTTAGTAGTTCATGGATGATTTTCAGTCGCTGCAATTAACGTCGTGATGTATACCGTATCTGTCCAGATGTCGGTCCTGAAAGGCTTCCGAAAGTGTTGACATGACCTTCAGTAGCGAGATGCTGGTTGAAAGTCGAAAATTTTCGTGTTCCATGTGCATTATGCGCTGCAGATAAATGTGGTCTTATTAGAATTTCACCAGAGCAATTGGGGTTAGAAAAAACAGAGTTGCTGCATGGTCCATCAGACGTTGATTGTTTTCATGGTAGATACTATAAGGTCGTGACGGATGTACTTATTATCACGCTCTGCATAGCTGTCCTATCCGGACGACCAACAACAGGCCTATAAACCGCAAACGATATACAGTATTACGTACCCGTGTCTCCGCATCCGTCTGAAATTACAAGCAATATTGTTTAGCCAGTGTGCCCGGTGCATGGTCCCACAGCGCTCAGCCAATTCTATCCTTGTCAGCGCTATGCAAACTGCCACGTATTAATATAGGCAGCCTGACAGGAATATACGTACTGTGAGCTGACCCGACCGGCTGTTATCCGCAGTCATCTTTGCGTAATTCACTTCACGTATCCATTGTACGTGCAGGCAAATGTCGTATAAATAGCGTACGTGTACAGTGCACGTCCGTACACGCATGTTTTGCATGTAGGCTACGTTGATATAAAGCTAGGAAAGATAATGTGTGCGATTAACCTTTTCTCACGGCGGCAGCTACCATAGCGCCATATCAGATACATCGCGGGCCGTGCTATGATTTTATTACTGGCCCGCCTAATGGGCCAGTATTGTTTTGCTCGCTGTCGTCCGTCGGCGTCGTCGTCTGTAACGCGCGTGGGCGGTCGGCCGCCCGACCGCCCACGCACCCGGTGGCGGCCGACCGCCCACGCGCGTTACAGACGACGACGCCGAGTATAAATCGTTATAGAGTCCCAGTGCTGTCTCAGTATACTGTGGAATATTCTGTAGGCGGACTGGTAGGTCGGCATCAAGTTGTGTTCGTCGAAGAACGTCTGCAGTTGTGTCTGTACGACTTTTTCAAGTAGCTTTGAAAGGTATGGTAAGTTGGAAACTGGTCAGAAATTCTTCGGTTGACTGGCGTCCAGATTGTTCTTTTTGAGTAACGGAAAAACAACGGCGTGTCCGTACTTTCGTGGAAAACAACCGGTGGCCAGGGATTTGATGATGAGGATGGCGATGAAGGGTCACAGCATACCGCGTAGCTCTTTAATCAGCCACGTCGCTGCCGGGTCTAACTGGCAAGTCTTGTTTAACGAAGAGCTGGTATGCATATAGTTCTCGACTTCGAGTGCTGTCACAGGCCTTCATTCATCGATAAAGTGGCTAGCCGTGTCGGAAATTTCTTGTGGCGGTGTGGTGGAGGTTGCTGAGCGGACAGAGTCGACTTTGTCGGAGAAGAACTTTGCAAAGTCTTCTGCAGTACAGTCACCGTCGTCACATCGACCGCCTGGTTTCTCTCTCCGTGCAATCTCGAATACGTACAGTAAAAATTATCGTTTAACTGTTTCGATACCGTACATGATTGTGACAGACGGACGGACAGCCAGATAAACAGACACCGGGCCATAACGTATACCGCCCTAACATAAAGTCACGCAGTGATAGAATAAGTACCACCGCTTTCGTACTTTAAGTAGGACGATATTCGATAATCACTCGTCCTTGTACGGTCGGCTATTTTTGCACTCATTATACGTTTACCTCGTTACACTGAACAAGTAAGTAACGGTAAGCAATCAACGCACGGTTAGGCCTACTTCAGTGACCGTGAACAACGTATAGAGAGGCTGTGTGTATTGTCGGCTGTACGATATGTAACGCTTGAGTGCTTCAAATGTTCTCATGATCGCTCGGTCCTCGATTTTATTGTGCGTCAGCGTAGCAGCGATTCGCTCAGGGCGATACTGTTATTGGCTTAAGGCCGAGACACACTGGCCCGAAATGACGGCCCGAAAAGACGGCCCGACATAACGGGCCGACATGATCCGCCAATAAAATAACCCTTTCAAAATATAATGTTTTCTGGTAGGATCACAACCCCCTCCCATACGCCACCCTATTTAATAGCTTCCGCTAACAGTTACTGTCCAGTCCACATTTTAGAGCCGGCGACGCCACGCCAGCGAGCGTAGTCAGCACCCAGCAGCGAGGCATGCCGTGGCATTATGGAAATTTTCACAAGTCATATACTTGAGCGTATTCACATAAATCATTCAACACCATACAGTCCAGCGCAGCTGGCTTCACACTGCATTAGGCCGACATTAGTTGAAGCACAGTCAGGATTCATATTAATCGTGCTGTCTTATCTTTGCAACATTACAGCCACGAGTGAAGAAAACATGTGGCGTCAATGGTCGACACGACATTGGGCCCCACGTCAGTTACGACACATTTTACGGCTGAAATTTTTGTGCATGGCCTTGTATATCCTTGACCTTTGATCTTTTGACCTTACAATAAAATCACCCTAGGGAATATGTCTACAGACCTTGAACTTTCGACGACATCGGATAGAACGAACGGACGAACGGATAGACTGACTATGGCGCATAATACATCTTACTTTGCCACTAACAAGGCAACTTATCTGGCATTATCTGCATTGCACGAGTCGTTCAGCGGCTGTCAGCTGACCCGCTTCTGTGTTGGAAAAACAAACTCGAGCTTCACCTATTAACTGTATATTCTAATCTTGAAGTGCCGTCTTTGATGCACAGTGGTTGTCGCATACTTCAGGTTTGTGGGCTGAAGCCAAGATAAAGGGTTGAAGATTCGTTCACATCGAAAGCGTCTCAGTGCCGCGCGGCGACGCGCTGCGTGTTGCTTCGTTTTTTCGCGGCAGCGCACCGCAAGACTCCGCACCGCAACCTTACGCATGCGGTGTGAACGCATAGTAACATCTGTCTAGGCGCGAAAATCGAGAATCTTTTTCGCTTATCTGCGGAAGGCCGAGACAATGTTGCAATTTCTTTTTTAGAAATTGCACTTTCATAAACTTCACCCGCACGAAAATCCGTTAACTTCCTTTTCACGACGAACTTTGAACACGCTGGAGAATGTCTATCGTGCGCAAACGTGTCCTGGGATTTCGACTTCTATACTACGTAGGCTGATGTTGCCGAACGTTTGCCAAAAGTGTCTCGATAAGGTGAACCTCGATTATCTCAAGTAGTCACGAACTGCTCCTTAAATGGCGTCCGAATGCAACAGTTCGTAGCAAACTGTTGAAAATTTCCCTCGTAAAAGTATGTGAATCATTGGTGTGAGGCGATGCCTTTTCCGCACATATCCCGTGCGACGCTACTAATTGGCAGCAAAATTTCCCGAAAAAAAATCCTATAAAGCGCCGACTTTTTTTCTTGAACGCTAGTTTGTTCACAGAGGAGGTTTGCCCCCCCCCCTCCCTGATAGCCGACTACCGCATATGTTTCAGTCTACTGTACAGTTATCAACAAACCGACGACAGCTGCAGGCGCCGTGCTACAGTGAGCATAATGACTAATGAGAGATATATTATTCTCTGACAGACCGTCATGTATTTATGGCACGACGTGCAAACGACATGTGCAGATGGAACACATTTCCGCCATTTAGCCAACCAGTCGGCAGTGTTTCTCCGGTTAACAACGAGAACTCATCAGGAGATGAAATAGCGAACGTGAACTTTTTACGACGATATCGCGCACGTACTTCAAAATACCAAAAAAGAACTTACTTTGTTAAACAAACTAGATGATACTGGACAATTACTGAGCATTAAGTCTTGAATTTATGAATCTGCTACAGAATTTCCACCTTGCAGTTATAGAATATTTATACCGTGGGCGTTGCGCGGTCCCTCTGCAGACGTTTACTATGGACAATTTACGATTACTATGTCTAGTATACTAGACATAGTAATCGTAAATTGTCCATAGTTATGGCTTTTCAACCACTTTGACGCAATGCGCCCCGGAAACTACGAAATTCAGTAAAATAACGCAAAATAAGAGCCATTTCGCCGTTCAAGGTCATTCAAGGTCACCGATTTTGGTACCAATCGAAAGCTCACATACGACTTCCTTGCAGCGATTAATACTAACTTACCTGCTATCTTGCACCATTTGCGAGATATAACCGTCGAAATGTCATATTTTGTCACTCCTCTTACGTTTAACCCCAACCCCAACGGAGGGGATCCGTGGGACGATCTCCGTAAACGTTCCCATGGATGTCAACGGATGGCCATGGTACCAAATGGCGTAGAAAAATTGCCGAAAATTTCAACCGGCTAAGTAGGGTGCACGAATGTTACAGACAGACGATACGGGCTAAGTTATAGCATCTAGCGAACGTGAACGTGAGTTCACATTCGCTAAAATCAAATCAAGTCAAGTCGTTTATTGATCAACTTTGCGGCCAAAGTGGCCGAATAGACAAATCATTAGGCCTATCAACTAACGTGACACTTTTATTACTTTTACGACTGCAGCTGTTTTCCGTTTGTCATAATATTATGCTTAAAAAGTGTACAGTAATTTATCACCGCTATCTACAAGAACTCATCAGGAGCTGAGATAGCGAACGTGAACATTTTTACGACGACATCATAGCCTACATGTAGAGGCCATAGCCTACACCCATTAGTTTCTAATTTCTACTATAACTAAGCGTCAATGGTAATCTAATTTGGTGCAGTGCACCCAATCATCTATGCACCTACGCCCATCATACCGAGTTATCAGAGTTTGTTTTGCCTAAATAACCGCTGAATAATTGCGCAGATGGTATTAATATGGTCATAAACACTATCAAAAGTACATTATGAAACCGAGGTAAACCTAACAATTGTTTTACGACGACAGCATACGCGAATTCGGTGAAATAATGCAAAATAAGGGCCATTTCGCCATTCAAGGTCATTCAAAGTCACCGATATTGGTACCAATCGAAAGCTCATATACGAATTCTTATCAAAACGATAGCTGGGCAAGTACTGCGCATTAAGTCTTGAATAATTTATGAATCTGCTGCGAATTTTTACCTTGGGCGTCGCGCGGTCCCTCTGCAGACGTTTACTACTAGACAGTAATCGTAAATTGTCCATAGTTATGGCTTTGTCAACCACGTTTACGCAATAAGCCCCTAAAATTGCCAAATTCGGTAACAATAACGCAAAATAAGGGCACTTCGCCGTTCAATGTCATTCAAGGTCACCGATTTTGGTACCAATCGAAAGCCCATGTACGACTTCCTATTAGTGATTAATACTAACTTACCTTCTATCTTGCACCGTTTCGGAGATACAGCATTCCAAAGGTGAAAAATCGCTATATTTCACTACCCCTCTTGCATTTAAACCCCCGTCGTAGGGGTTCCCCTGGGACGATCTCCGTAAAATTTTCCGTGGATGTGAATGGATGGCCAATTAGGTACCAAACGGCGAAGAAAAATTGCCGAAAATTTTAACCGGCTGAGAAGGGTGCACCAACATTATAGACGACAGTCGACAGACAGACGACAGACAGACAGACGGAACGGCGATAGCATATAGCGAACGTGAACGTTCGTGAACGTGAGTTCAGGTTCGCTATATATAGGCCTACGCCAATGGTCCCCAGAACAGTAACGGTAACAGCAGTACGGTAGTAATAGGCCTACCGTGACAACGGGTACCACAAATATTTAGATTAAAATATCAGCAAACTTATTAAGTCGTCTGCTTTAGTAAACGTAACTTTATTTTTAACGCTATTTTTCGTGTGATGTGGCATGACTATCAGTTTCACGTTCGTGTGAATCGAAATTGAAAATATGTTGCATTCAGAACGAATAACGGTTTTAATAACATCACGATGACAAACAGATGCAGTCGGACACGGCAGACTTCGCCTCGGTGCCGCCACCTGGCGAACTGGACGAAACATGCGTCGTCGTTGCTTCTGGCCCATTCGCTCCATCAAGTGAAAACGTGACGTCATTTATAACACCGGAAGTACATAACGTATTGCACTGCTATCAGACAGGATCGAGCCACGGCCACAGGCAACATGAACAGAAAATTTGGACGTGTCGTTTGAGAGACATACGAGCCGACAGACAAATAGACAGACATTCGGACACGTTGATCACAACAGTCACACACCTAACCGGCGGCGAAGTGATAATTACGTGTGTATGGGGACGGGAACGAAGCTGCTGGCATGAGGTGGCTGCTGTAGTAATTTTGTGTGGATGGGGTGGGAAACGGATGACTTCGATGAGGCCTACCGCGTCACTCGTTTGTAATATGACGACGGCGAAGATACGAAGACAGATACTTACGTTGAGCTGTTGCGATGACTAATGAGGATGTATCGCCGGATAGAGACAGACAATCAGTGCAGCGACTATGTTTGAGTCTATCAGTGCAGATGAGCTAGTCAACGACAGACGGATGTGTTTTTGTTCAGTGCACCGCTTCTGTGAGCCGTGTTTACACAGTCGATCAGGCCTTCGTCGTTCGTTGACACCCGGTAAGCTACTCTAGTGACGCTCCAATATCAGAATTTCCAATTTCGATATGACGTCGATATGATAATGACAAACTACGGCAATATCAAGGCGATATCGATATTGTAAACGTAAGTATACGGTGGCTTGTCCGACTCACGTAAGCAGCGTAATAAGTGGGACGTTAGACCCTACAATACCATACCGTCATGAGGGCAATGTACGCTGATTTTTGGAACTGTTCGAGATTCAATCACAGGACTGGAACTGTGGACCAGCATAGACATAGTTGAGTACAAGACGTGTGTGCTGGTTCAACTGGCGCTAAACATTCAGGCGCTGTCATACGCAATAGCACCAGGGGCCGCGGAGCCACGGGGTCCAGGGGGTCAGTTGACCCCCCACTTTTTCAGGTGCGGGGTCCGCATATAGATGTGGACCCCGCACTTTTTGTGAGGATCAGTTGGTGCATGAATGCTGCTGACATCACGTTTAAGTTGTCAGACAAGTGGTAATGTGATAGAAAATGCCATTAAAACTCGTTTCTGGGCCGTGCGCTAGATTAAGCAGGCCATCTCGTCAACTTTTTAGCGCACGTACTATCGTATTTTTGTTACAGACTTAGACTGTATTGTGTTCTCAAAACTGTCAGTGATCCACGGCTCTGTGGCGCCTGTTAATCTTCTTTACTTTTCATTAATCATTATTCTGCAGTAGCAAATATAGACGTGACATGACATCCAACTCGGAAAAAAACCAGTGGCGTAGGCCTAAACGTTCTCAGTACATAGGGACAGTGTAGGCCTATACTGTTTACAGGCACTGCAGTCAGCAACTAGTCTTTAATATTTACTCTCTGTTTTGAGTTCGTGGCCTATCGTGGGCAATATCTTTTTGCAATCACATGCAAATCACGCGCAAATTATATATAATATAAATTATTTTCACTTATAATAATAATAATATACACATTTGTATAGCGCCATATGGTCGTAAC
>Ga0209780_1002284_pt1 | contig 13501 bp, 9 predicted proteins | sample WorMetexBAHAMAS2_FD_187384 | JGI IMG/M metagenome (GOLD analysis project Ga0209780, IMG submission 187384) | Marine gutless worms symbiont microbial communities from Max Planck institute for Marine Microbiology, Germany - Inanidrilus exumae... | ecosystem: Host-associated > Annelida > Digestive... | reverse complement strand
GCCGCCGGCTGCGTCTTGCAGAATGCATCGTAGACATTGGCAGCAAAGTCCTTCACTGTATCTTTCAGCAGTAATTCCTAAACACACACACCACCATCTCAACGACCACCTTCTAGGTAAAAATCTCAGTTACTCAGATGCTCCAGATTTCGATTGGATCTGGTTCAAGCATTCTCTCACATCGCCTACAGCACCATGATATTGCTCCTTCTGTCTAACGGTATCTACCTCTGGCACTGATTTAATCACGTCATCCTGCGTCATTCTACCCTTTTTCATTAGCAGAACATGCAGAAACAATCTGGTTCACTTTAAGTTATGAACACACACTAAAATCTTACAAAAAGACACGTTAGAAAAATGCCAGCTTCTTCTCCGCTATATATAACATCTGTCTTATGGCAATGATTGTGTTACTTGACTCCAAAACAGTAAAAGTACTGTTTTACTACATGGGAACCCAATGCACAAAACGAGAATACACAATTCGCAGAAAGTCGGTATTTTAATTTGATAATGAGGTACTCATTGTTGCTAATTTTGACCAAACTAATTTTAAAATTTGTTTTTAAAGTTCTCACGAAATTATGATTTTCTGCCATTTATCAGACAGAATGCACAGTCAGTGACAACAAAAAGTTACTGGCTCAAAGTTTACATCCTCAGTTCAGAATTCTACAGGCCAGATGGACGTCCTGCTGCCCGATGAACAATGTCACAGCAATGAAGGGAAAACAAAGCACTGAGACAATCATCCATTGGCCTCTTCCTTTCTCATCCACCAATGACCCCGTGGAAGGGATGTCATATCACTTATATCAGTCACAGAAATCATGGCCGAAGCATGAAATGCAACAATATGACAATGTGTTTATTAGCACGTCAAACAATTACCTGAACAAAAGGATTTGGTGCATCAGCCAGAATGGTATGAACCAGTCCATTAACAATTGGAATTACCTTCGCAAGCGGCATTGTCATTGTTCTGCAATGCAGACACGAACAGTCATCACACGTATGTACTTCACGTTCATCTCTCTTAGTCACCTTCTCTCACCACAGTGATTATTATTATTAATATTAATATTATTAGGCTGCATTGCATGCATGCAGTGCACAGACATGGCTTATTGCTACAGATGTCATACTTAGTGTGGTCCGTTTGTCGGTCACACAGCTGTGCTGCGCAAAAATGGCTGAACCAATCGAGATGCCGTTTGGGAGGCTGAATCATGTGGATCGAAGGAACCACGTATAAGATGGGGGTCAAGATAGGATGAATCTATTCGCAGCCTCGAGGGGTGACAAGACAACGATGTGTCATCGTGCACTTGTGGACACGTTATTGCTATTACTTCAAAAATGTACTGATTACAGTGACATTGTTGCAAAAATACCGCAGGGTCACTTTACACAGTCGCAGAGGTGTTGTAAAAGATAGTTAGTACAATAAGCTGAGTCAGCTCAGAGGTCGACAAAGCTCCAATGGTGTAGGATGATCTTCAGATCTCGCTGAAAGGTGATCAGTGATAAGTGTTGTGCCGACAGGCAATGCCAGTCACTCAAGATTGATCGTCAAGCAGGCTGGACTATTAGAGTTGTCAACTTGACTTGTCATGACAAACAAGTGAAGATGGCATCAGCTCTCAATGTCAGTCAGCAAACTAAGACAGAGCTGTGTGTACATCTGAACAGAACTGCACCACAACTCTTCCAGATGCCGCAACCAGTCAAGACTGTACAGAAGCATAGTGATGACATCAGAATGCTGTGTTGCAAACACAAGTCTGGTGGCTGAAGTCTATCAAGAAGGTGATGGCACCTATTAACACTGCATTTCCCATAAAAACGTCTGAAGCACTTAAGCAGTTTGTAATATTTCTGACGTCACCAAAGAGTGACTGTGAAGAAATAAATCTGCATCTTGGTGAGATGTAATGGTTTTAAGCATTGTGCCATGGCTACTATAAACATAGAAATTTACAAACGATGGCATTGCAGCATCTTTGCATTGCACCATACCATATTCACTTCGTCACAACTGTCACAGAAGAAAATGAAATCAAACAAATTACTGACAGCTAGGCTAGTGTTCTTCAGTTCACCAACCAATTCTATCATCAATTTGTGACCATTAATAAAAGCAGTGCATTACAAATTTTTATGATGGATTCATAACGGACTCATTGCAGAAGAGAGTTAAATGCACTGAGCATGACCAATACATGGTAGATACATATTGAGAAGCATACTTACGCCGGTGTCATGCCGTTGCTGGCATGTGGTTTAAAATACTCGACAATCTGGTTAGTCAGCCAGTGAAAACCATCGTCAAGACAAGTTGTTAGCACCATCTCAAAGTCACGACTACACACAACAACAACAGTTAAACTAGTAACTGACCCATGTTGGTCCCTGGGCTATAACAATTATTACATACTAATAATTACATAATAATAATAATTATTATTATTATTAATTATTATTAATAGGTTTAGTCTTGTTCCCAGGCCGGATGTGGAACAAGGCAACCAAATCGGGGTTAGGTTTTTAATGTTTATTTGTGTTATTGTATCTTTTGATTTATCGGCACAAATATGGTGTTGTGTTAGGTTTAGTTTATTTGGTGCCATGGTGAGTGGTTAGCCTGGAAATGAAATAAAACAGTGGATCAAGAGGGGTCACTGGGTTTGCACGAAGCCCCCTCATGTTTCCCATGATCATATAAAACTGCCGTCTATGATGCTAAGTCGACTGAATGTTGTTTTGCTTTCTTTCACAGTGCATCAATATAGTATAATTGCAAATGATCACCAGCTTTCCCCCATGCCCCACACCGGGCTTTGCATACCAGCAATTTGCCCCTGGGCCCCACTGGGGAACTTCCATTCCCATATCCCCAATTAACCCCTTCCAAATTCAGGATCTGCCCCGAATAAAATTCTGCTGTAGAGGCCTAACACAGGCTCAGCATGTGAAACTCAATGCAGATTTAAGTCATGAGTTATGTCGTCCGCACATGTAAAATAAATGCTGCAATAAATGTTTCTTGCAGCATTTATTTCATTTTACATGTGTGGACTCCCTTAAATAAACATTACTACATATTCATGCAGCATGAGTTGACTCAGTTGACAACAACACTGTTGTCTAATCAACAAAGTAACGCTAGATCTCACTCGACTTTTGTGGAACTAAGGCATGCTTCCACCTTTACCATGCACTATGCTGCATCCTCCCAAAATGTTTCCTGCAGGACATCACGGGACACTGAAGCAATCTATGTGCTTTACGTTGTATGCATATCATTTTGGCATATCAAAGCAGTGACTTATCAGTATAATTGTACTGTGACTAGTAGACATGCACATACAAACTCACGATTTAATAGGCATTATTCAAGAATAGCTGGCTACCACCGATCCTGAGGGATTAGTACAGTTTTTTTTTGGTGAGATGATCTTCCTAGAGCAAGCAGGGAATTGCTCACCAGACCTTATCTTTTCTTAACCACAAACCGACTCAAAAATAAAGCTGAAACTACATTTGTGTCACAACTCCAACGCCACTAATCAGTACCCACATACACCAGCAGTGTCACTGTGGTTCGCCGACTCTTTTTACTTTATTTTTACTCACGTCAAGAGTCGTCTTAGTAATTATTGTATTCTAGTTGTAAATATTTTGATCACTTACATTTTATTCTCGTGAACACACTATCACTGTTAACGACACATTACTTTTTATATGTCCTTATCCACAATAAAAATGCTGCATGCAAGACATATACAAACCTGTGTACAACGTCATATGTTTCCATGACAAGTCGTCTCGCAATCTGCTCCTCTGGTGTGCAACAGTTTCCCTAAAACCAAAATTTCATCAATCGTGACCAACAAAAATAGTTCATGGAAAAGTTTTAGCTCATTCATAAAGTTAGCCACAAAGAAAAGACACACAAACAACACCACGGTGTCATCAGTGTAACTTCAGCATGTACACACACACACACACACACACATTCAGCCTGTGAAAAAAACATGCTCCAATCAGTGCCAACCAAGTAATTCCAGATAAAAAGTCTGGTTAAAAAGGACCCTGCATGCATATGCACATAACAGATATGGTCCTGATTACATAATATCTCAAAGTCCAAAGCATCAGCCTCATTTCGTGGCCTGTAATATCCACCTGAAAAATCTATTAAACTTTAACACCTTCACACCAACCACAGTCAGTTATATCTACCCAGTTGCAAAGTGTCACTGAAAAAAATGTGGCAGTAAATGGTCCTAGTAACTCGATTCTGGCACCGTATCACCCTAGACGGACCGAGGATCAGCGCAGGAAATCACATAATGGGTTTCACACCCCCGCAAGTCCGATCATGCCAAGCGCAGAGGAGTTTATATCTCTGCGAGTCCGATCACGCTGAGTACAGACGAGTTTGTATCTATGACTCCAAATATTGGGGCAAAAAAATCGAATTGACATCGAATTCTGTATTAAAAAATATTGAATTGAAATCGAATCGAGAGGAAAAACCGCAATCGTCACATCACTGTCAGGTTCTTTAATGGGCAAATGTCCTTCCCGTCACTCAACCAACAGCGTCAAACAAGGAAACACGAAGCATTGACAAAACTCCATGGCCTGGCCTCACTCTTTCTTCATCCGCCAGAACGGCATTGCTCCTTCACGCCAGCTCTCTGATGAGCGTACTAAAATCAACGGGCGAGGTTGTTCGGTGCCCGTTGGAGCCTGCTGTTACTCCAAACTGCACATCTTACGACTGTTAGTGTTGTTACATGTACACTGTACATGATAAAACAAACATGTTCTGCCGTTTGTCATCGGTAATGCAGTCTCCCACATGTTGTGTTGTTTGGCATATGTTGAACACTGACAGCAGTTTTTACTGATGCACTTACCACAGATTTTGTCCCATCAGCAGTCGAGCTATAATTCAGTGCATGGAATATAACCAGCTATCAACAACTGCCTCTACCCAGAGATCCGCATGAGCAAGGACATGCACCAACCTGAATAGCAATGTCTAAGTCTGGCAGCATGAAGTGGTACAGGCCGGCACTGTGAGCTGTACTTCTGTGGTCACTGCGCGTCTCAATCCGGTGACGAACTTCATGCAGCAAGTCGTGCACATCGGCTGACGTCATCGAATCTTTCAATGACGTCGCACCAAGAACGTCACGAATCACCGCCTGAATGGTCTCTATCAACTCGGTCATTCCTGCACCACAATTATACTCAACAGTTGAAACAAGCACCGTTCTGCCACACTCCACTCAACAACATACAGTTAACTAACTCTTATCATGTCTATAATGTCAACAATTCTTGTGCTGTGTGTCATACCCAAGAACACCAGTCAGTGCTCAAATTTCACACAAATTTGTTTCAAAGCAAAGTGTGTCTCTGAACATAGATACACACTCAAACTGTCTTCACACTGCAGTCGATTATCTTTATTTTTACTGTCATTCCAATAACCTTTGAATCCACATCGGAAAATGACTTTGCTTTTATTTTTTTATTCATAATCTCATTGAAGCTAAACACTGAGTTTTGTCTCGCGTGTGGTTGAAACAGTAAGAGAGTAACAACAGATCATCTGCATATTCCAAGTCATCCGGTTTTTTCAGAAATCCATTGGATATCTGTTCCATTTGTACACCAGAACGTTGTCGCGTGACCCAGTTAACAAGGAGCAGAAACAGAAACTGGTGCCAGTTTTAACTTCAATGCCTGAGTCATTCTGCCTCCATGGATCAATCTGCATAGTGAGTCCTTAAACTGAAATATGTCGATGTTAATCGGTTTCTCCAGTATGCCACATTATCGAAGATTCTTCCGTAAATTAACCCTCTGAAGTTCACAAAGTCAAAATGCCTTTTCTGAAGTCAATGATGTCATCACAGCACCTAGTAAATTTGGCATAGCTGAAATGATTAATAATCAGAAGAAGCCAGCACTCACAAGAGTGCAAAGACCCATGCCGGCACGGTTTTTTGTTGTCATCTTGACCCTGGATCTTCTGACCCCAAAATAAATGAGTTTCCACGATTCATAATGGAACATTTATATGTCCAGTTTGGTGATCCTAGCTGCATCAGTTTTTTAGATATCGTGCAGATAAAGAGAAAAAATGATGAAGACACTACCCCCATGACTGCCGTGGGCATCGGTAACAACGTAACACAATTTCTAGTAATACATCAAGATATGTATGTACCATGTTGACCATAAAATGCACAGGATACCATCATCACAGTAACCAATTCCAAGCACATTAGGTTACTAGTAGACATAGCAGACTAAGATGGGCAGTCAAGACAAGACCTTGATCAAAGAGATACTGTACACCAGCTAAATACTGCTTCTGTACATCAGCCGTTGTGTGAGCCGTCATCTGTACATACACAGCAGACTTGAGCATTAACCAAACAGTACACAGCATAAAACATAGAAAATCTCTGTGGAAATAACTATAACAGGCCGAATGTCATTGTTGGTGCCTGATCAACTCAAGACACCGACTCTGACCACAGAAAATCATCCACTGCCTCCATCCTTACTGGGACCATCAGCCGACTGCTGAGGCGAAGGATGCTGGCACTCTGACATGGTACATGGATCTACTAATATCAAGCAATCAGCTTATTCATGTCTACCACTACTGCCCACCTAAGGCTGTACAAGACTGCACCAAGAGTAATACAAAAGAAGCGGTAACAGTCATTTTTAACCAATGCATATGACAGAAATTTTCATTTACACGGACTTTTTTGCTAACTTCCTGGATTTCATTTATTTTCTCCGACGAATCAAATTCCCCCGACTTTTCCAGGCCTGTAAGCAGTTAAGCCAGTGGAAGACGAGGAACACTGATATCCATACCATTCCACTGCATCCGTTGACTGTGTCTTGATATATATATCCACCGAGAATGTTAAGCTGTACACGTAGGTAGACAGCAAGCATGGTGCTGCTGTAAACTGCAGTGATTGTTCGTGTAAAACCTACAAGAAAACAATTTTGAAACACCGTGGTAGTACGTGAGATTAATGAAAACAGGACACTTGTACAGCGCCTTATAATGAGTCCAATACTCATGTCTAAAGCACTCAGGTATGGCATCGAGGAATCACTCATATTAAGCTGCCACCAATATGTTTATCCACGAATGGAATGAACCCCCGGCTTTACTCCCAGCTGCAGATCATCACTGCACTTTGGCCGGTACTAATTTCCCGTCCCGCTAAGGATAACAGGATGAGTTGGCCAGGGAGGCTGCTTACATAACAAAGTGGTATACCTGCCCAAACATGGTAACCCATCCCAGTACTAAGCAAGCTCAATGCAGAGCAACTTTGTGCCAAACGCTGTTCCTGCTATGCCAAAGGGCCACATGGGAACAGTTGCACAGCAGTGTAAACAGTTGCATAGCAGTGTAACATGGCCAGCAAAAAACGAAAATTAAATGGCATAACTAGACTAGGCAGAGAAAAGAATGACGAGATGGATGTACAATGTGAAATGCATGATTAGTTACAGAGATAAAGTCAAAAAAATAATTAATCATCCCACAATTACACAATCATGCTTTAAGAAAGGACGAGCAACTGGGTTAAAAATTACAGCTAAAGCAGATGGTATTAAAATGAAGATGGCATATTAATCAACTCCTCTCTGGTCCGTAATCCACCCTAAATTTCATTAAAAAATTGACCCATAATTTTTGGAGTCATACTGCTAACAGACAAACAGGGTGAATACATAACCAATACCAAAAGTTGCAGAGATAAATATCATCTGCACAGTAGATCCAGTCCAAGTCAAGCTTTGAGTGATGGCAGTCCTGAGAAAAATCAGGAATTTCAATATAAAATGTGTAAAATGCATCGAATTTGCAGCAAGATACTGATCCATTGTTTGATCGCTTTACATACACAAGAACATTTATTTCCGAATAATGACGAAATTGATGAACTATAATTAATATTACAAAACTGACTTGTGCATCGACAGCATGACTGCAGACATATGCAGCATTGTCATAACATATGGAGCTTAATCTGGTTAATGTTAACATAATTCGACTTTCCTAATAATACTGAACAAAATTAAAAAAACCTACTTAGGATTTTCAGTTGTTCCCACAGTTCTAGCTTGTTCAATGGTCTACAACATATTTATCACTGCCAATAACACAAAACATATAACTTAACTAACTCTATCATAAGTGAAATTATAAAACTGGAAAGTCTAACAAATACTCAAAACAAACTCATCAGTTAAGACTTCAAAATAACTTTGATTTACAAATAGTTTGCCATATTACCAACAACTAATGGTATCAATCAAAACAATTGCTCTTAACATGCACACTGATATCACCATAGTCAGCCATGCACTTTCACACATGTCAAAAACTTACACTGAAAATGGAAGACAGAAAAATGATGGACAAATAAAGGCAAACACAAGAAAGAAGTGTACATCATGATGTGATGTAGCATCACAAATCTGATAGTGATTTTACAACAGCAGCAAACATTTCTTTACCTGACAGCCGATGGCATCTTGTGTAGTGCTGTGCGGTTCTGGATTTTCATCAATCGGTTCGATTTCGGTTCGGTTTTGGATTAAAACAGCGGTTTCGGTTTCAAAACTGTCACAGCACTACTTTTAATAAAAGGTATAATCAGCCTTTAACTTGCCTATGCAGCGCAAATAAACCTACCTCCCTTCAGCAAAGCTCAATGCAACACAGCAAACGGGCAATTAAGGTCAATTAGTGTTAATCAGCAGACCCGCCGGGCACGACACTGGGCACGATGCATTAAACGCTGTTGCGCCTTTTAATTGGCGCAGTAGATCTGCCTTAACACAAGCGAATTTTAGTCTGTGGAGTATCTGAAATAAAACTGTTAGTTAGCCTGCAAAATTTGGAGGTTTCGGTTTCGGTTCGGTTTTGGATTAAAACCGCGGTTTCGGTTTCGATTTCAAAACCGTCACAGCACTAATCTTGTGCATAGGTACATTTTCCATGCAATATACATGTCAACTGCCCCTTTCACCTTTGATATGCTGACAAAACAAGTTTAGGGGTTTGAGATAGGCGTGGGTGCAAATTTTGGCCTCTCCCACTGACTTTAGCATTGGCTTCTAACACTGCATATTGCACTAGCATACACATGCATAATAAAGCAATCACCTGGTTCTCAACTGCGATGTAAGTTCTTCGGAATTCAAAAGACGGCACAGTAGCTCTCGTAATCGGGGTAGAAGAGATAACACTGAAAAATAAACATATAAGCATAAGAGACAATGAAGTTGAAACTGCAGTCATAAAAGTGCTATGTCTATTCACAATAGTGTTTCAATAATCAACATCCACAGTGGCAATGTAAGCTGAACAGTTTGCAGCAGAAGCACTGAAATCAAACACACCATTGTGATTCACAAACCTGTTGTGTTACAATTTCTCTGATTGCTCTCAAAATGGTGCTGTCGCCTGAAATAGCAAGAAAATGCATCAGACATCAGTGTCAAACAAAGAAATACTAAAATGTTAAATATTAAAAATAGTCAATATAACAAGTTATGATAATATAATATTATTTAAATTTACTATAACATAAAAATGTGATACAAGGAATGCTTACAACTCCCAAACCTTGGGAGATATGATATGTTTACACATGAATGAGAACGTGAATGTGGCTTGTAATTTTATTTTCAACTGTTTTATCGAAGCTGAAGGACTATGATTGACAAGATTTCAACTAATATAGTGCAGTATCATACTGATCTAAGCTTCTTGTTATGAACGAACACAAAAAGCTTGGCTATCAGTTTAAATCTTGTCAACTGCTGCACAGCTGGACAAAAAAATCTCATCTGAAGAAACTTGCAGCAGGTGAATGACCTTGAAGGTCACTCATGGCGATTGGAATTGTCGCTATTCAATAGGCCACGTGTCACTTAGTGATCTATCTTGCACCATCTCTAACACATTACAACTTTTACGGTGTATGTAACTGCCTGTGACGTTGAGAACTCTGTTTTTGAAAAAAACAGTTAAAATTACAAGCCACATGTGCTTTCCGCGTGGTAAGCAAAACTAAGCATTCCAGATTGGTGGTGGCCCATTGCAATATCGCTAAGATCTTTGGCATAAAAACTACTCTCTAGGCTACTATAAGGTCCTATGTTTAGCTAGTTTGGTACCATACTGGCTTGTGACATTCACATGGACACTCCATATACTGTGCTAGCACAGCATTGTGCAGTAAAAGTTATGACGATGAGAATCAAAGGTGTCAGCAAAGACAGAACTAGCGGTCAACCTGAAATTGGCAAGATATTCGGCAGCTTCCCTGTCCTGATATTCCAGCAATTTTCTCTGAGCATACCGTCCCAAAAATACAGCTCCTAAATCAACCAAAACAACGGGACATAACAAATGTATAAATACACATAAACAACATAGTTATGAGAGAACTATATTAACAAGTTCAAGAAACAAAATGCATTAAGTAGTAAAATAGTAACTATAGTTATATTTTAGCAAACAGGTACTGGTATATTACTGAATTATAAAAGACTACATAAGCAAGTAATTATGAGAGCCTGTAATAAGTTAGTAACAGCTTAGTATTTAGCCAACCGTCTTGCTGCTCATTAGGTTAACATGTCCTATTTTGTTTTAAGGTATGACTCCTCTCTCAGCACCTCAAACCAAAAGGAATGCGACATCATGGATTCCTGAAACTAGGCTAATGACAGTGAACAGTGATTTTTTTCACAGCCACAAATTAACAAAACTTTCAACTTTGATTCGGCATGGTCGAGTATCTCAGCACTTGCTAAGCTCTTGTTATACATGCAGCAATAATAATCCCAGTTTTTCGGCCAATGGGTAACTGTCCTGGTTTATTGGAAGTTTCAAACAGTATCCTTAAAGGCAGCAATAAATCATGTCTTAGCTCACACATATGCAAAGGTGAATGTTATCTGGACCTGGAGACTTTGCTACATTTTGGTTGATCAACTTTTTAAAATAATTCGGTCACTCAGCGACCTCAGGTGGAAACTGTGGAAACTGATAAGCTCTAGCCTTTGGCTAGATTCAGGGCTGGTTTTTCCACGGCAAATTAATCTCCAATTAACGTTAATGGAAGATTAACTGCCATTAAGTAATCCGAGTTAATCTCCCATTAACGTTAATGAGAGATTAATTTGCGGTGGAAAAACCGAACCTCAATGAATTCATTTTCAGTACTTAAACATTTGCAACGAAGTTACCAAAAGCTCCTGCTTTTCAGAAATTGTACTTGCAAGTTGTAATGAATATGGTGACATTCTTGTCCAGCATCTTCAGTTCCTCAATGTGGTCTCAACTGTTATGCTTAGTATTTATACACTTCCTACCGGTACAAATTTTAGGTTTCCTTGCACAGTACAGCTACTTTGTTCTTGTTCCTTTTGTAGTTTGTGTTTCATTTCTAACTGTATTATAATCTGATTTATATTTTTATAGATATTGACAGCACACGTTTCTGTGTACCTGATAATAAATCAGCACCAAAGGTGGTGTGGTCAGAGTTATGTAAGCCCCATTAAATTATGGCATCACTATGTATTTTAATAAAGAGAATCCAAGTATCTCAAATTTAGTACAGTAATTGTAGCAGTGTCCAATCAAAATGGACCCCTGTGCCAAAATGGTGCCACTGTCGCAATTCAAAATGGCCTTTCCATAAAATACCCAAGTTTTAACTGTCTTTTTGGACAATGCATCTTGCACATAACTGCACTGCATACTGAACTTCACATACGCACATATAGTAAGTAAGTAAGTAGACTTCTAAGATGCACAAAAAACTAAACAATGCCACGTACCAGCATAAACTATATGCATACTGTATGCATATGCACTTTTACTAAAGGAGGAAGTGTCATTGCTCAGACCCAGGACCGTTTTAGCTTTTCCGGGGCCCTTCTGCTTTTATGTCGTTGTAGCGTGGGGCCCTGGACGTTTTGACCAGCAACCACCATCACAGCTGCTATACAATTACCCCAAAATGGGTTTGATTTGGGTCGTATGACCCAGTTTAAAATTTTGGTACCATTTATAATTCAATTTTTGGAACGGATGAAGCAAGGAACTAGGACTAACGTCACAGCTGCAATTTTGTCGCGCCACTGTCGCGCACTTGCGCGACAAAACCGCAGCTGTGACATCGGTCTACCATGATAGATCAAAAATACTTGTTAAATATAAATTTTTCATGACGTTTACCTCCAATCAATACGCCCGCAAAAAGAAACTTTTTACGGTGACGTTTAACAAATGACCAAATCCCGCTAAACATGCTTTTAATGCTTATTTGCACAAAAAAAAACACAAGACTGTTTACGAAACAAAGGTCGTGAACTCGACGCGGCTATGGCTAAATAACAGGATGCACCGAAATTACATACCAGGTATTCACCGGGTGCGGCTGCACCTAGTCATCATCCTTCCATGTTGTACGACATATCCAGTTCAGTTCCGATGTCGTGCAGCCATTATAGATACATGTTGTATGTGCCGGACTAGAAGTTAAAATACCGGGTAGTGTTTCACACTGTGTGTACTGTGTACCAATCCAATCTGATGTTACGGGCACAGGAAATCCTCTCCGCCCACATCTTAAATAACATAACATTAAGCACAAACAGGCAGACCTCCGGTTCCTGTTAGATCTGATTTATAGTCATAAATAACATCTTGATTAGTCCAGTATTTATCAAGCCGATTCTTAAATGCATGAGGGTCGGGCGCCTCCACAACGTAATCTGGTAAACTATTCCAGATATTAACAACTCGGAAACCAAATGAGTATTTTCTAATATTGTAGTGACAATTAAAATTTTTGTAATTAAAATCTATTGCCTAGTTGTACTAACGGAGTGAAAATTAAGTTTTACCACAACACGTGAGTCAATTATGTACTATTTTAAAAACCTCTAGCATGTCGCCTCGAAAACGTCTATATAATCGTATAATGTTCCAGAGTAAGTCCAAATAGGCCTAAGTCCAGAGGCACAATTTGATTCTGCGTGCATAACCAGACCGGACAATACACACGCGACGAAACCGGCGTCCCCATACATCATCCTGGCTGAAAGCAGTCACCTGCTGCAGCAGCCCGCCCGGGGTGGGCGGTACGACGAGCTGGAGATGATAGCGACAGGGGCTGAACGGCTTCGACAGCTCGTCCTCTGTAGCTAGGCAGCAGCGCAGCACTTGATGTTAGAACCGCGGAACTGAGCGTACGCGTCGCGATGCGCATTGAAAGCTGTGATTACAAGAACTCATCAGGAGATGAGATAGCGAACGTACTTGTTAACGACGATATCGCACACACGTAGGCCTACTTCAAAATACCGAAAAAGAGACAAACCTACTTCGTTTAACAAATTAGACGAT
>Ga0209780_1002283_pt1 | contig 13501 bp, 8 predicted proteins | sample WorMetexBAHAMAS2_FD_187384 | JGI IMG/M metagenome (GOLD analysis project Ga0209780, IMG submission 187384) | Marine gutless worms symbiont microbial communities from Max Planck institute for Marine Microbiology, Germany - Inanidrilus exumae... | ecosystem: Host-associated > Annelida > Digestive... | reverse complement strand
GTTTTTATATTTATCTTTATTCGCCTTAAAACGGTAGAAAAAATAAATAAAACAAACTAAATAAAAAACTTAACTGTACAAATAACACAAATAATATCTTATCTAAATCGTGCCACTGTTCCAGTAAATCTGTCATGTCGCTTTTTCAACAACAAGCTAGGCAATTGACAACCAAAAGAACTCTGACAATATTTAACAATCGCCATATCAAATGTCTTATGAATTTGATATGGACATGAACAATCTGTTTAATGCAAAATCCAGTAAATTAATGGACTTTTTATATAAATTGCACACTTCTAATGCATATAACAACACAGGCAAACATTTTTGCTTTAATAACTGCACTATAACCTCCTCAAAGGCCAGTCTACCTGCTTTAGCAAAAATACTATTTGCAGCACGGTAGAAAAATCTTTTAGGGTGGTCAATGGAACATTTAAATTTCATGGCTCGCAATGTATACACCCAGATAAAGGATTTCATCGACCCACTCGAGCTCCCGTCCATCCAGTGTCTTTATTTTTGAACATAACTTCTCATGTCGTGCGCCTATCTTCATACAGCACGCTTTTTGGCGTTAATTGACATGCATATAAAATCCAGTTCCTGCACACCCACAAAAGCTTCTTTAATACTATGACCGACGGTGCCAACAATAAAATGTCATCGGCGTATAAAACCGCAAAAACATTAGCATGGTTATGCTGTAGTCGACAGATGTCATCAATGTATACTGCAAATACGAACGGTGTCAAAACTGAGCCCTGAGATATCATGCAGATAAACATTACATCACCTAATTATGTGCTTCTGTTACTTCTGTGCCACCTGGCAAAACACGTAAAATAAAGATCGCATCTTTTCGCTCAGTTGCTGCATTACTGCATTTCCAGACTTCAACAAGCCGCTCGCTGCTTATTTCTTCAATCGTGTTGAGTCACAAGTTCACAACTCATACTCACGCTGCTGTATGGCCCTAACTCTTGTAAATAATCAATGGGGTTCAGCTCTGAGCTTTGGAGTCATATAGCTCAGGAGAAAGAAAGTTGAAAGTGTTGCAGCAGTTGGACTGTGTTGCGCGAACAGTGTACTGGTGCGCTAGATGGTTTTGTTGAAATACAACATTGTCATCCATGACGTGTTTGACAGCATCTAACGTATGTTGAGATAGTAAGATATCCCAATAAAGCTGTCCGTCGACTTTCACTCTAAGCTTGAAGAAGAGCAACACTATTTTGACACAGCAACCCAAACCGTGACACACTTGGTAAACTGTGAGCGTGTGGTAACATACGACACAATGCTATATGCCTCCATCCTAGGTCCTCTGATGCAGACAGTCGATTATTTTGAGACTGGAGGGACCATGCAGAAGGTGGTTCAGCTGTGATCAGGTGACACCGGTAGTTTTAGTGTGTTTCGTGTGTTTATTGGCAAAGCAACATATACAGCGTTTAAGCGAATTATGCAATTTCTGGGTTTCATGTTTCTCAAGGTAATGCGGAAGGATTAGATAAGCGAGGTATAAAAATAAATTATTTTTGATTGCGTTCTTTCTCAGTAAAATTTCTGCCAAAAGTTATCGAAATCGGTTCATTCATGTCAAAGTTATAGCAAGCTAACGGTAGGACGTTTCCAGACACATTGTATAATGAAAGCATAGGAGTAGCATTTTGTCTCATACCCTGTATTTCACTATTCAACTATTCACATTTTGTAATTTCATTTTCGCTTTCACTTGTCTGATTTTACTGGAGTGCTATCCAGGTGATGTTGTCCTCGGGGTTATTGTCCAGGGGGAATATTGTCCGCAGAACCACGCCACCTAATTGTCGACGTAGATGAGGCATCGGGAGTGCGTGCGAAAGAGATTTAGCGACTGTGGTGGTCGAGTGTGGATGATGGTTACCGCGCCGCTGTCGACAATGGATCTCATTAGGCCTACTGACAAAGCTGCCGCGCTGTCAATAGCTAAACCGGCGCGCACCTGACGAGTCGCGGGCCAATAAAAGTAAACGTTTTTCGACGACGTCGTGGATTTGGCGACTGCGGTAGTTCAGCGAGATCAAAGATCTCTCATGTCAGTGTAAATAAACTCCATAATGCCTTGGCGGCAGAGTTTAAAACTAGAAAGCCCTCACTCGACTACTTTAGCGAGAGAGAAAACTCGACAAACAAACAATAATACGTCACGTCGTACCGTGGACCAATAAAATACGTCGCTTACTGACGCGCTTCCATTGCCGAAAAAACATTTTTCATAACGTGGCGTAAACTTTGACCTACGAAGCTGACCTCCAAACTCACCTAGATAGAATTTAGCTGAACAAGTACGTACGACAAACACCTGGGTTAAGGTCATTGAAAGTTATCGCCGGGACACAGACAGACACACCGGATCGATTGCTCTACCAAAGTGATCGGCAATCAATCAATCAATCAATCACTCAATCATTTTGAACAGAAACAGAATAGAAACTAACAATAAGCTACAGAAACCCAGCTGTACAATTCAGTCCCGAGGCCTACAGCTTATGTCATGCACAATGACATTAGCAACTTATCGTTATAACATGCACCTGTCGCTTTGCCGTAAAGTGGCTCCACTAAAAGATGCTAATTTTCAACTGATGATTATGCTTACCGGAATGCTTACCGGATGAGGCCACCCAGTGACTGGCTGGTATGACCTCTGGAGTTTATTGGACTATGGTCCAAAGACAAACTAATCTCTTTCCCAAATTCTTTGTAGACGATTCTTGAATGACATTGTTCTGTTATTTACGAGTCTTTAAAACTGTTTATATGAGCAGTTTCACGTTAACGGACATTACCAGCTTCCAGCTTATAATGTGATTAAATGACCTGACAAGACAAGCTAAACATGTGTCAATATCTTGGTTATATTCTGGGAATCACATCCTTGACATTTGACTCCCGAATTTTAGTGGAAATATAATATTACAGTATTAAATTTTGTAGGTTATAACCAGAATAATGTTTTCTGATGACACATCTGTTAACGTGGCCGCCGCAAACTGCAGTTGTTCCGAAATAAAAATGCTAATTTACAACTGTTTGTGTTCGTATTAATTTGTTTAAGCCTACAAGGTTTTTAATCTCGACGCGAATACCATGTCTTAAGTGGCGGTCGGATGCGTTACTGTGTGACGTCCACTGATCGTTCGTCGGTAGAAATTTGTTGGCGACGACCGTCGGTAGACGGCGGTTCCAAGTGGTCGTCGGCCTACCGTTCAGCAGTGTTCCTGGCGAGTTCCGCTGACGACGAGCGTCTCTGTCGGTCGACAATTCTCCGTCGTCGTCGACGCGGCTGCCGTAAGCCGTCCACGTTCGGTCTGCGGTCGACCACTGACCGACAACCGAACGCTGTTCTTCGGCGGACGAGTCGCCTCCGTCAGCGAGTTGGGCACGACGCGACTGTTGACCGATAAGAGACTCGATCGAAAAACAACTGAACTGTTTCCTATGCATATTTACACGCCGCAGTAATCAATCACGAAGTTCGATCTATTAGTCAGCTGCAGAAAACATACGATCGGATTGCTAGAAATGATTCAAGCAGAAAACGAGAGAAACTACAGCGACGTGACGCACGACTGACGCAAGTCAGCTTCTAAGCGCATGGGTGGCCGACAACTACCTGGGTGGCAGCGGCAACGGGCCGATATTGAGGCTGAACGTCGGTGATTGGTCAACTGCCGTTAAGGTGACGACACACAGCGCCATCAGAACGGTATCCGTATGGCCGTGATTTATAGCTTATCATCATTTCAGTGGTTAATACGCACACGCACGCATATGACTTAAAAACAGAGGTTAAATTACTTTTGAAGGGGTGTGGGAGCACTACAGTACCTATCCAATGGCCAAAATGTGCCAATCCCAGTGTAACGCCGTAATTGTGCACGTGAAATGATTATTACCATTCCATTTTAGTCATATATTAATTAGAAATTGTCAATTACCTAAATGCTCCAGTGTTGTAAAATTTCTGAAAACACTGCGTGACTGTATTGTAGCTATCATTGTTTGGACATGTATGTAAGGCCAGAGAGCTGTAGTTGGACGTGTGACGGCGTGAGAGCCTGCAAGTGAAGTCCTACAACTGGGGTGTGGGAGCTCAAGCCAGACGTGTGGGACTCCAGCTCCCACTGAATTTAACCCCTGCTTAAAACAAAATCAAATGAGAAAAATATATATGTCAAGTTTTCGCATACATTTATTATATTTTATTACCACCACGATCATCATTGTTTACAAAAAGTAGCTCCATTTAAGAATAAAAAAGAAAACGACAGGTGAACAAAAACAAGCAGCTCATTGAGTATTTTACAATAGTCCTTAACAAGATTGCGATTACCGAGGCTGGTAAAATACTAAAACGAACAGAAATACATAAAACCAAAAATACAGAAATTACATACCATAATAAAGCGCTTTAGAATGTATAAAAAAATCAATGCTAGGCCTACTAGTTACTAGTTACAGGTTACACGTTTTTGTCTATTGTGTAACTTGTAACTTGTAATACGATGCACACAACGACAATTTTTACAGCCAACGGCTATCCTATAGATTTAATATATTGACAAAAATCAACTTTGTTGATAGACTGCTTAAATTTTGACAAGGACAAGAAGTCTACATTGTGAGGCAGGGAATTCAACACATTTATAACTCTTTAGGTGAAGACATTTAGGCGAATTGCGTTCTCAGTCTGGCATATATGACCCCTATCTATAATACATAGTTCCTTGGACCCACATAAGTCAGCCCTCTAAACGGAATATCGATCAGTTCAGTCGTTTTTTTTTGCGCAGCTCGCCCGTGTGCCCAAATACACAGACACACTGACTACGCTACGTGCGACATGTGTAGCAACAGGTCGCATCTATGCACTGCTTACAGTCGATGAGGGCTAATAATTTTTATGCGATAGTCACGTATCGCTGTGCAAGCGGCTTTATTCTGCATTGGCCGCCATTCAGCTTTTGAGCATACGAAATTGCATTTGATATCGTGAATAATGCCAACTGCATAAATAGCAGTTGATTTGAGGTTGTTATCTTGTCAACTGAATTTGGATGCTGCAACGCAAATTACCCGATGAACTCTCGATTACGGCGATAAAACCATGCATATCGTTGTTGGTATTATTAATATTATTAACATAACAGAAGAGTTTCAACCGATGTCGGTGCAAATATCAGATAAAAACTGGCCACTAGTAAGTTGCCGGAATATAAAAACTAACAATACATCATAGAATAGTAGTCATGCAAATTATCACCCCCGTCACAGTTTGGCGGGATAATATTTTGGCCTGTTTGTCTGCCTGTTAGCAGAATAACTGAAAAAAGTTATGGTGGATTTTTTAACGAAATTTGGGGAATGGGTAGTCTATGTACCGGAAAAGAGTTGATTCAATTTTGGAAATAATCCGGATATATTGCACACGCATATTTCATCGTACTTATGGAGCAGATGGTCTAGCAGTAGTTGATTGATGCGAAAAGTGTCAATGAATGTATTGCATTGCAAAGTTGGTTGCGTGATACAGCGGTAGAACGTCGGTCTTTGGCCGGCAAACTTTCCCGGTCCTGCGCATGACCTGACGCGTGACCACATTGTGGTAAACCGTCCGCTAAAAATCAGCCAACCACGCAAACGCAGCCTTTCATCCTTTCGAGGTCGATAAATGAGTAGTAAATTGTAATCGGATGTTTGCTACCTCGCCCGGGTGCCGCCATCTGGTGAATGCTTACGAAGTGAAGGCGTGGTGTGGTTGATTGGAGCGGTGATGTGCTTGCTAGCTGCAGTCGCGGGTCCAACTGTCCGTTAGCGCGTACAATTGATGGCCGCAAAGCGCGGTTGTTCTGGTCATTTACCGTGTAAGTAGTGCTATATAAAATCTGACCTTTACATTTACCTTTAACAGGTACATAATTTACAACTTACCTTAATTGTCTTCAATTGCAACAGTGGTATCTGCAGTTCGGGATGACCATGGCCGACTGCTTCCTGCAGTGCATTCGATCGAACTGGTTATGCGCAATTTTCGCACAACGTCGTCCGTCCAAAGTCGTTCATCCTTTCTTTTTTGTTACGGTGTTCCTTGATGAATCTTCGAGCAGAAAATCTTAGATTCCCGCAGATTTTGATCAGAATTTTATCGTCAGAATTCAAAATATTCCCATATTCCATGTCATTGCATTATTATTAGGCACAAAGTGACTCTGTGAATTGAACATTGCAATGTGTCGAACATGACGTCATCAGTGCGTTAAATAACGACATTGTAGAGTATTCATTCATAACTACACCGCTAGAGTATTCTTTCCTATGTTAGGCAGTAAGTAGTTCAGGAACTTTGTTTGTTCACTGTTGTACTTCTTAGTTCGTTTTCTCCGTGTGCAGATATGGGCCCCGCTTAGTAGTACACACATTCTGTGTGATTACTGGCCCACCTACACATAGTGTATGGTGGCCAGTATTGTTGTGCTCTCTGGCGTCTGTCGTCGTCTGTCGTCGTCGTCTGACGGCGTCTGCTACATTCCACGGCGGGCCTGAAGGCGGCTTAACCCGCGCACGCCAAGCGATGACGTCATGCCGCCTCCAGTCTAATTATAGCTCAACGGTAACACTGCAAGGCGGGCCAGTAGTGTCACGTCCCGTTAGGGCGACACCTTGTTCGTAACGTTGTGTTACACAAAGACATACTGGGCAGTTGATCTTTTCGTTATGTTGCTGAAAGCAAATCAGTGACAGTTCATGATTCTAGTTATACTTCTGCGGTCTGCCAAATATGTAATTCTCTGAATGTAACCCGAAAGATTATTCATACAAATTTTGTACTGCTGAAAATTTCATTATCATATTTACCTGCCAGTTAAGAGAATTTAAACTTTTCCCCTTCGGATATTTGACATGAAATTGCATGTGAATACGGAATAGTGTTTTCCTTTGTAGAACTTGCATTCTGATGGCAGAAATGTGTTTCGTGTCTTTATTATTACTGGCCCGCCTAATGGGCCAGTATAGTTTTGCTTGCTGGCGTTTGTCATCTGTCGTCGTCTTTAAGTGTAACGCTGCCGGCGGGCCGGCCGACCGGCCGCCGGGCGCGTGGGCGGTCGGGCGGCCGACACTGCACGGCGGTCCAGTACGGTTACGTCCCGTTAGGGCGACACCTTGTTAGTATTATTGACTGCTCCTGTTTTATAGAGCGACACATATGTTGTGTTACTCATAAACAAGTTTCTTTATGATAACAGATTGCAACAGTGCGGTGCGATTTGTGTCGAGCTGGTGGTGAAGTAATTGTTAGATTACGCGTTATTCTACTAAGAACACGCGTTATTCTACCAAGTTTGAAGTTGATTAGCGAGATACAACGTTTCTTGTTTATTCATCAGTGAGCTGAAGTCGCCAACGTTTAGGTCAGCCAAATTAAAGGGTTTTACAGTAGTCGTTATGAACTTCAAATTTGGTCGAATAATGCGTAAGAACAACAAAAAAATTAAACAACAGCGTGCCATCCGCTTAAAGCCAATAAAGAAACCCTTCCGCCATTTTCACTCCTTCCCAGACTCGGGAGTCAAGGGGAGTAGGCATATCGTTCCAAGGTGGCCAGCGCTGCCTGAAGCTGAGTCATGACCGTTAACAGTTTTGAGTGGACATTTTAAAACACATATCTGTGTACAGAACGCCAGCGATACCAACTGCAGCCCGTAAGTGTTTCAAGCACCACGTGCTAAACAGAACACAATGCGAAACAAATCGTCTTCATCCCCAATTTTTACTTGTCCCTCACTGAAATTCCATGACGCAGACGTACAGTGTTTCAGAAATGTTACCCGGTCTATACGCGGAAACGGCTGACAGTATACTAACCCGACCAGGAGCTATAGTTCTTTGACCTTGTGACCAGAATACCCTGTTATTAAACGTTTTGAAAAGCAAATACCTTCCCAAGAATTCCGTACTACATTTAGACTAATACACAGCAGACGATAGAACATTCGCTACATAGCTAGGTAGCTACAGCAAAGTACAAAATAAAATTTCAGTTGTAGGCTTCCGCCGTGCGCCATTCCCCCGAATCGTTGTCTGGCCCTGCAACACAGAGCTAGACGTGTTTCTGCCTGGAGCTTGGCAGACTTGGCTTTGAACGCGCGCGAAGATCTGGCAGCACCGAAGCGGGGGTCGCAAAGCTGTCACTGCGACCACGTGCAAATTGTCCTCTCGCATCGCCCTAACAAGCGCACATACATCGGGCCCGGAATGAGGGTAGGGTAGGAACTAGTGAATATTCCCTACTAGTTTTATCACAAATTGTTCAAGCCGTTCATCAGATATCGTGGTACCAGTACGGTACCTGACCGGACGAACGGGACAACCTAAAAGATAACATATATTCGCCACCTGACGCTGTCGGGTGGCGAAGGCATTAATAGAACGTGTCCATTGTGGCGTTCGTAGATGTAATTGCGCAAAAAATCAATCGTAATATACACTGGCTAAAATCGGTTTCTAGCTGAAGTCAGTCAAGTCACTCAGCTATACCACAGCTAACTAAAGGCATTTTTTTCTGTTGCAACTAAAACTGTTTACTATCAATGTAGACAGTAGACAAGTCTATTAAGGCAAGATTGGCGAAAGTCCAAAATGACGTCGCGGTCATGACGTTTCTTTCCACGGAAACTCTTTAACAATATAACAAAAACTTAGGTCAGTGGGACTGACATATATCCACACATGCCGATCCTACGTCCACACGCCGCGCAATATATTGCAACGTGTTTAAATTTCACGAACGGCGCATCTCTAGCGTGACGTTTACATCGGCGCATCTCTACGGTGATGTTTTCATGCGGGTGGGCGTGGTCCCAAAATCGGACGAATTGGCCGATTCGTCCGATTTTGGGCCTCTGGGGAGCAAAGTTCAAAAAAATTTGTGATTCCTGCCTTGGATGGCGAAGAACCGCCGTGCAAAATGTGATGTCGCTAGCTTTATCATCGGCGGAGAAATCCGTAACCGTACAAACACACAAAAAACAAACACACAAACAAACAGTAACCGATATATCCACACCTTGCCTATCAGCATGTGTGGATAATTATTATAATTATTCTGAACAGTCAAATGCTCCATATACGTTGGTTTTTGATATGCTAACATTGATATGATTCGACATGATATAATACATGATACATCATACATGTACAAGTATCATACAGCCGTTTGTAATGATAAGTTAACACTATTGTTTTGCTTTCTTTCGGAGAACATCACTGTATAATTTGCAGGTCACTCTGCAGCTTCTGGGGGGACTTCGTTCCCTCGGATACCCTGAGGAGCGCCCCTTCCCAGATGCTGAATCCGCCGCTGACAAAGCAGAACAAACCAGACCTGAGTAGACATGCGTCGATAGCTGCGCATGTACAACACTTTCGACGGTCGCTCTGCTTCTTTTGGCGCTCGCTTAGGCGCTGTCTTATCTTTCCTGGTCTCGTCGATCGTGGAGGAGTAGTCGGAGTCGGTAGAACTTGACGCCACTGATGTCGACGTTGATGATGTCACTGATGACGATACTGACGACTCCTCGTCAGAAGCTCGCTTCTTTTTCGACCCCTCGGCTGGAACCGGGATGAATGCCACCAGCTGCGATGCGATATACAAACAACGTAAAGCGAAGCCCGTAGATTTGTATAGCGCTGTACATATCATACTCGTCTAAAGGTTCTTTTACACCGGATGCGGTGCGGCGTCTTGCAGTATGCGACAAAAACGACGAAACATGCCGCACGATGCCCAACCGCATCCGGTGTGAACGAACGTTCAGGCAGTCGGGAATAGCACGTGTTAATGTCGGATCACCAGTGTTCATTAGGCATCTTTACGAGAAATTTCATCATCCCCCAAAAAGAATATCCCACAAGGTCTGCGATACAACATCGAGATGTTCACTATGCAGTAAATTGTAGGTATGAGAAAACACAAAATTGCGTTGACTGCAAGTCATGTTTGAGTGGCTATATAGCGGTTTTTCACATCTCCAAAAATCAGTTGTATTCTAGCACTAAAGGTCATAGTTCAAGTCAGAAGGCTCCAATTTTTTTCAGCCAAGGCTCCGACCCGAACCCCAAGGGGTGCTTACTACGTTCCTCAGACCCCTACTCGGATGGGAAAGGGATACCTCTCGTCATAACCCTCCCCACAATGCCTCTCAAAATCTTTCAAACATCCCCAAAGTTGAGTAGAATAACATCGACGGATCGCAGTTTCAATTGCCGCCCATACATTTAATCTACAAATGCCAAAAATTAAAAACTAAAAACGGTCGGTTAACCTCTGGCATCGAATCCCTTAGTCACTGTCTCCATTTTGTATGTCTGGGCAAAATGGGTTAAGCTAAACCGCCACTTCCATATAGGGTCTATAAGCATGCATGAGCGCTGAAGACAGGGGCGGTGGGACACTCTGCAAAGTACTATTAAAGGTGACAATTTTTTGGATTAATTTACGTACAGAGTCAAATCTACACCTTATCCCAACTGAAGTGACGCCAAAATTCAAGTCCACAGTTGTTACATACGTTCCAAACGATTTTCCACACGTAGCACAACTAAAAGTGATACGACCATAATCACAGTAGCCACGCCCGTAAATAGCGCCGACTTGGTTAAAGTACTACTTTTGTCAGTACAGGGTGGTTCAAAAATGAGCAATGGCCACTGACTCAAAAGGTGCCAAATGTTTCACAAAGTGAGATATTTAAGGTGTGGCGGTATTTCAGTAAAAAATTTGTTACAAATTTACAAATCTCTCCGAAACTTGAACTCACGCTTCCCTCGGTAAAACACACGAAACCATTACGTCATTTCTTCCCCCCGAGGAGCGAAATATTGTCGTCAGCGTGTCTGTATGTCTGTTTGTTTGTCTGTCTGTCCGCTCGCATATCTCATAACCACACGTCCAGATTTCACCAACTCCGGAGTCTGGCTATGAATATAGAACGCGCCTGTAGTTAGCTACTTGTAGTTATTAACTACTCTTCGACTTACTATTAACTGTTACTTGGTGGCTTGGTAGATTAGTGGTTAAACGTCGGACTTGCGACTCAATGGTCGTGAGTTCGATTCCCGGCCGCCGCACTATCGGTCGGTTGATACTGGGATGGGTGACCGTCTTCGGGCGGCATACTACATCAGTATGTGACTAGCCTCCCAGACCAACTCAGCTTCCTACCCTATGTGGGACGAGAAATTAGTACCGGCCAAAGTGCGGTTATGCGCTGCGGCTGGGAATCAAAGGCAGGATGGCTCATTCCATTCATGGATAAGCGTGCGGATGGCAGGTAAAACTGTGTGATCCCTCGTTAACAGTTGCAGGGGGCGCGTTAGAGGTGAGTACACCCACGAAAAGGTGCTATACAAATTACAAATGTCCTGTCTTAATAATCCAAATCTTACTAACTACTTTTCCAAAAGTAGTTAATAACTACTTTTCCACTACTAAAAAGTAGGTAAACTGCTGTAGTTAGCTATTGCCCGTCATTGATGCAATTTGACAGGTTCAGCGGTTAAAGTGTGTGATACCGCGAACACACCTGGCCACACGTCAACTCTCCAACGCCGAATGTCAGGCACCACAACCACAAGTCAATCGGAAGCGGGCTCGTTGAAAACACTGCGCCGCAATACTCCACCAGTATGATCTGCACACAGCAAACGTTCACATTCAGTTCGACACAATGTGGGCAGATCTAGAAATCTTCATGAGGTTCTCGGTAAAAATACGCGCAGTTCTAAAACTGATGTACTGAAGTACAACTTTTTATTAAGAATCTGAACTATCGCCGACGCCTAGAGACCTGCGCGACGCTCTGTACCAGTTGAAATGTTGTTCTTACTGTTGTACGAATAACGCAAACAGATCGAGTGACAGCTTGAGGAGCACTTTGAGCAACTGCCACTTTTTATTCCGCTACCTGCGACTTCGTCGTCCACTGTTCTGGCTATTTCGCGGACCTGTCGAGCAACCAGTGGCGGTAAAGGTTTCTCTGCTGCTGCGGCCTTAGTCTGGAACAGCTTGCCAGAAACAGTTCCTCAACATCTCCGTCGCTGTTCAGAAAGTCATTGAAGACGGAATTGTTCGCGCGATCCTACACTGACTAACTTAATAACTAACGGCACTAGCACTTATCTAGACTCACTGTTTCGTTTCTAATTTGTTCCGTGACCTAGAAGCTTTATGACTTATGTCACGTTAATGTACATTCTTTTACTAAGTTAACTAACTAACTAATTAACCTGCACGGCTTTGTACATGCATCGTCGCAGTAAACTCATCGTCACATACATGTAAGCCTAACGCTGAAGTGAGCCGTGCGTGTGATCAACAGACTTCACTACAACCAACGTTGTCGATGTCAACTGGACCGTAACTGTCATCAACAATCTTCGACCACCACCAAAGTTGTTGATCATACCGCGTATTCCTCCGCCAGCCCTCCGTCGTGACGCGGACTACCGTGGCGGATGGACATAAATTTTCGGAGGTAAGGCAAGAGACAGAGCAAGAGACTTCTCGACCGGTCGAAAAAACGCATTTTTACTTACCCGACCTGCATTTTGCAACCGAGATGGGAGTGATTACATCGGAATATCGTAAATATGTTTTGCAATAAAAGTAGAGTCCCTGGCCGGGCTATCGTGCGGCGTTGTTTTCGAGATCCTATGTTTAGCCGTTTTGATACAATACCGGCTTGTGACAGACAAACGGACGGACACGCGATGACAGTAAATACCGCGCTACATAGCATAGCGTCGCGCGGGTAAAAAAAGTTAACATGCCAAGGACGCTCACGGTGAAAATGAATGTCGAAATCCAGATGGCGATGAAGACGTAGTTTTTGAGAATGCCGCTGAAGACGTTGCGTTCGCCGTGCACCTTCCGCGAGTTCAGTTCATTGAACAGTGTCATGGACACGAACGCGGTGAAAACCATCGTGTAGTGCATATTATCTTTTGGAAGAGGGACCTTGTTGGCATTGTCAATGTCAAACATCGTCGGCCCTTCACGTACACATTCGTCACATCACTACTGTGCGAGTTGACTGGGGTCAAGGGGTCGAGCCCTTCATGTTACAGTTGATAATCCCCCCCCCCTGTTCATGTAATTTCTGGCCTTCCAGTGGGCTGGCGTAACCCCCTTGCTGCCAGATAAAGGGACTTCTGCAGTTAGTTAGTTAGTTGGAGTTTAACGTCCCCCTTTCAGCACAAACATGGCTATATTAGAGACAAAAGGTCAGGGGTGGAGAGCTATCCCTATCCAGTGAAGGAAGGCCAGCGATATATTAAGTTATTAACCTCAACCCTGGCCGCCTTTTTGTTCAGCAGCCACCCAAAAGGGAAAGGGATCGAGAGGCTCATTTAAATTATTACGCCAGCGCCTACAACAGGAAAAGACAACTAT
>Ga0209780_1002282_pt1 | contig 13504 bp, 4 predicted proteins | sample WorMetexBAHAMAS2_FD_187384 | JGI IMG/M metagenome (GOLD analysis project Ga0209780, IMG submission 187384) | Marine gutless worms symbiont microbial communities from Max Planck institute for Marine Microbiology, Germany - Inanidrilus exumae... | ecosystem: Host-associated > Annelida > Digestive... | reverse complement strand
ACAAATTAGTATACATAAAAGCAGCACAGTTATTGTTCAAGGACTAGACCGTAGTGTTTACAGAATAAAAATGTTTTGAGATGCTTTTTAAATGTCGCCAGTGTTGATGACTTCCTGATGTCAGGTGAAAGTTCATTCCAGAGCCGCGGAGCTGCAACTCTGAATGCACGTTCTCCGAGTTTTAGTCTAGTTCGTGGAACAACGAGATCGCCCTTTGAAGCTGACCGTAGTTGAGTCAGCCTATCTAGGTCGGACACTGGCTGCAGCAAAGTCGTCGATTATAACCTACCCCACATCTGTTTGGCGCCCCGTTGGGGTAACCCAGTTGGAATTTCGCCGATATCTTTGACCTTAATAAACTACATCGTGTTTCAGAAAAAAACATCCACTCATGTTATTGGCTATAAGTTGAGGAATAGTTGTCTGATTTTAATAATTTTTGACACCAAAATTCCTCACATAATTTGACATCGCATGACAGCTTAGTTGTCCACCTCACCTAACTACTGTGTCTACACTACCTTGTAAAACGTATCGCACTAGTTTTGTCGCCGTACATTACAAGCACGCTTTGTTTTGTGACAAAAAGTTACGTTCCAGTATTCATTAGGGCCTGAATGTGAAAATGTTCACTAACACATACAGGAAATGCTGATTTGCTGCTGTTATTTTGTTCATTGTCACTGTTTGCAGTAAGTTTTACACAAAATGCGTTATAACGCTTCACAACGGCTGCATGTGACTGAAAAAGTCAAAAGAACACTGAAAACAGTCACGTCAAATGTTATAAGCATCACCGGCAAAGAATATAATAATATATATCAGTAAACACGATGGAAATAGTTGTTGACTGTTGAAAACTGTTGTTTCAACAATTAGTGAAAATTTGATGCCAAAATTCCACAACCTGTATGGAAAAGTATATGTAATGTACGGCGACAAAACTCGTGCGATAAGTTTTACAAGGTAGTGTAGACATATTAGTTAGGTGAGGTGGACAACTAAGCTGTCGGGTGATGTCAAATTATGTGAGAAATTTTGTTGTAAAAAAATTATTAAAATCAGACAACTATTCCTCAACTTATAGCCAATAACATGAGTGCATGTTTTTTTTCTGAAACACGGTGTCCACGGGCTATAATGTGGCGTTGTTTGCGTGATCCTAGGTTTAATCATCTTCGTAAAACTTCTACTTGTGACAAACCGACGGACAGACGGACGGACACACGATGACAGCATATACCGCGCTAGCATAGCGTTGCGCGGTAAAAATCGTTCCCGTGCCTATGCAGCAGTCACAAGTCTAGGTACATTACTACACAGATTGTGTTTAGAACCGAGCCACTTTGAAACTTTTTTCGCTTCACTTCTTGATAAACTGTCAATTGGCACATGCTATAAATTCATCATTGTCAAATTTCCAATGCTGCTGCTGTTGCTGATGATGCTGATGATGAAGATGATGACGGGTATTTACAGCTGAAGCACGTGTTCACTGGCAAGTTCGTGCACATAAGTACAACACAGACAAGTCGTCGAGACAAGAACAACATGCTGGTACGTACATCTACATTCTTATTCACCATTCTCTGTACGATGATAACTTTCATTCCGAACTTAAGACTTGGCTTTTTGGCAAATCCTTTCCACCATAGGCCTTTTCCTTACCTATCGGACTGACTCCACGGACTACCTGACTATTTCCGGCTTTACTTCGCTCAACGGCTTGATTTGTTTACATAGTGTGTTAGACAAAGCCGGCTCTCAGTCGGTTTTCAAACGCACTTAAAATCCTCGCATTTTCATTCAGTAGGCTAATATTTCAACTGCTACAGAGCGTCGCGCGGTCTCTCAGCGATAAGTGAGCATCTTGTTATTAATAAGAAACTATTTTATCAACATGGCAATAAATTTATAAATAAGAAAAATAACCCCAAAACCAGCCTTGATCTGTATAACGTATTTTGTGCAGATACGGATGAATGAGCTATTATACACAAACGTCAGATCTTACCCGAACTTGGCAGTCTTGCAAATACACAAGAATTCTCTGTCTGATCATCATTGATGTACCAGGCAGCATCGACGAATATGTCTACATAGCACATGATTGACATCAACCCTACCATAAGCAAAGGTGGTTTCAGTTTCTGCGAGTTGTAGAAGACATCAATTTAAAATAGCAAATATAACAAATTTATCCATAAATTCTAAGCACAAGTCAGGGTTTCCACTCTGCAAAATTCCAGGACTTTTTTCCCGGGATTTTCCAGGATGTTTCTGTAATGTGGCTATGTTTAAATTTGGAGAAAAAAAACAGCAACTGTTAACAACTGAAAAGCGTGAAACAAATACACACGTGAGCAAAGTGCATAATCTTGCATAATGTTACATTTTAAGCAATCAATGGCTTCCAATGCTTCACTGCATGGAGTGCATGATGTATGCCAAACACATGTAAAAACTGAAATAGTACTTTTCAGAAACACACTATGTAATTTCCAGGTTTACAAGGACCAAAATGATTTTGCAGGACTTCTCAATCTCAAGGCTTTGAAATTTGAGGAAAAAATTCCAGTACTTCTAAGAAATTTCCAGGAGGCATGGAAACACCAACAAGTGTTAGCCGTCATAATTTACATCAATCAGCGGCCTGTCACAAATGTAAAAGACAGCTTCTGTGCTTTGAATAGACAAAATATGCATATTTGCTGTTTTAAAATTATGGCTTTTATAATCAAGAGAAACTCTGGGGCCAGTTTTGAGTTTATAATTTTGTGCTGTTACTTTCATCTTGGATTCGTAAAATGTCTCCATTTATATTTAAATAACACAAAATGGTCATCTTAAATTGCACGCAAAATTCAACCTTATAACTCAAACCAATCCAAAGATTTGACTTTCTCATGAAAATCAATGTCAAAAACTTCACAGTTTAAAACGGCTTGTAAGACTGATAGTGGCTATGTCGCACTACTAAAACAGCAAAAATCAAAAAGGTGATCACACTCACAGGCTGCACGGTAGCGCCAGCCCTGTGTTAACAGCGACTGGCTTTGTCAATGGGAAAGAGCAATTTTCGACCATCTACAGAATCGACACCCCTCAACCGATCACCAAACATTTGTCACAGGTGATTATGTTGGCAACCCCAACAACTGTGCCAAATTATGTGCACATCCGTCCACGGGGGGTTTCTGGGCACAAGGGTGAAAATTGTGAAATATAACCAAACTTATTTTAATTTATGCCCCTTTTTGGGAACTCACCTACAGGTCAGGCCCGTCGACGGATTTTCACGCATGATGGCTCAAACGACGCGGACTCGCAAGGATGTGCTTTTTGGGATTTTTCATATGGCTCCCCATTAAGGGGGTTAAAACCCCAGAACTCCCATTTCGGGGGCGTGAATAGGCGTTTTCAGGCAAAACTCACGAAATCGAGAAACGTGCGTATTATCGAAACTATTGCATCGATTTCAACCAAATTTTGCACAGTGAAAAAGATCAGCAAATGCCCTTAATGGGTGGTCCAAACACGTGCAACACAAATCCAAGATGGCAGACGGCCGCCATCTTTATAAAATCTAAAAAATGCCATATCTCAGTCACGATTCAAGTTCGAACAATTTCGATGAAATTTGGCATGATGACGCAGTTCGACACTCTTGACGTCCAACCATTAAAAATTCGAAGTTTCAAAATCCAACATGGCGGCGGCCGCCATCTTAAAAAATCGAAGAACCGACATATCTCGGCCACGGCACGAGCGATTTCGACAAAATTTGGCACAGTGACACAGTTCTACATTCTTGACCGTTCTGATTGTTAAAAATTTGAAATTGTTAAAATCCAAGCTGGTGGTGGCCGCCATTTTAAAAAATCCAAAAATTGAGATATAGCGGCAACGGTTTGGCCATCGTCATGAAATTTGGCACGATGATGCAGTTCGACCCTCTTGATCGTTTCGTCCGTTAAAATTTGACATTTCAAAATTCCAAGATGGCGGCGGCCGCCATCTTGAAGGATCGAAAAATCCACTTATTTCGGCGATGGTTTGAGCGATTTCAATGAACTTTGGCACAGTGACACAGTTCGACCTTCTTGACCGTTCCGACCGTGAAAAATGTAAAAAAAATTAAATCAAAGATGGCGGCCGCTGGCGGCGGCCGCCATCTTGATAAATCCAAAAATTTGATATCTCGGCAACGGTTTGACAGATCGTCACAAAATTTGGCACGATGACGCAATTCGATACTCATGATGCGTCCCACCATTAAAAATTTGTAATTTCAAAAATACAAGATGGCGGCGGCTGCCATTAAAAAAATTTTATTAAATAAAAATTTGCCATATTTCGGCCGCGGTTTCAGCAATTTCGACAAAATTTGGTACGTTGATGCAGTTCGGTCTTCTTGACCTTTCCGACTGTTACAAATTTGAAATTTTAAAAATCCAAGATGGCGGACGGTATTAATGGTCATTATTAATAGCCTACTCAAACTGGTAATAAAACAGCAAATATAAATGTAAAAAAACTGCAGTTTATACACATTGCTAATGGCGACAGATCGAAAACTGCAAAAGTCATTAAAAAGGCAATGTTAACCACACTGACATTGACATTAAGGCAATATTAGTGTAGTTAGCATTATCCTTTTATGATTTTTGCGGTTTTTGATCCGTGGCCGTTAACAACGTATATAAACTGCAGTTTTTTTACATTTATATTACTTAGCAAAACATCACCATGGAGTCAATGTGCTGCTAAGTGACATCACCTTTTTTATTTTTGCTTTCAGTTGTGCGACGTAGCCGCTGACGTCCTTACAAGCCATTTTAAACTGTGACATTTTTACATTAATATTTGCAGTTTTATTGATTTAGCTATCTAAATTTTGCTAATCTAAAGAGCGTGCAGTTGTTTGCGCATGTGCAAAATCACAAAACCTGTGAATATATACCAAAATCTGCAACCACAATTGTCAGCAGTGTCTGGGAGTTTGCACAAAGTGATTAAATTTAGCAGATTTAGCAGCATTTGTGGATATTTTTAGCTATGTTTTCATTGTGCATGTGCAGAAACAACCATTTGGGAGCTTAGGTAAAATTCTGACATCAGCGTTCGATTCCTTGACCCCAATTTCTTGTAGGTTGAGATATTTCGGCGATTTGAGAACGTTTTCAATAGATTCTTTCATCGGAAAATCTAAAAGTCCGCCATATTTCTACTTCCGGTTTATTTGACCTACTGACCTAGAAAGCGTGCCACGTGATGAGCCACCAACGATGATAATTTCCACCACGTTTGAAGTTGATAAGACTATTCATTGCAGAGTTATAGCATTGTTGCTGCTGATACATTACGTGACGTTGACCTTTTGATGCTGGACAGTGGTCATACATGTTGGGTCACGTGATCAACCCTGAATCAAGTTTGAAGATCCTATGCCTATCCATTCTTGACTTATGAGTTGTGATGTCTGCCATAGGCCACATTGACAACGCATTTGCAGCCACTGTGTATGCACCTTAACACTTGACCCATATTTACGGGAAATATTTACCCACATATTTGAAATACCCCAATTTGTTTATTCACTTTTCAATTTGCGTGAAATCACGTGCCCTGTGACCCCTATTTGCCCATTCACTATACAACTTTTATTGGGGCTACGATGACGATTAAGGGTCGTTTACAGGCGAGCATGTCCAATGTTAAAGCCATTTTCGGGCAAAAATTTCTAAGTGCCGTCGAAAACGGGCCCCAAAATGGCAGTTTTTGAGGTAAAAGGGAATCTAAAAGTTTAAATTTGGGCTTCACAACCCCAAAAAGGCATATCCTTGCGCGGAACCGCGTCTTTTCACTCTTTTGATGTATTTTCTGTGAAAATCCGTGCGGGCACCTTGGCTGCAGGTGATCTTAAGAACCCCCCTCCCCCAAAAAAATAGCCACATAAACATTTAGGTGCACGAAGTTGCGCATGTGCAGAAACAAAATCCCTTATCCGATCTTGGTAAAATTTTGCACTATGGTAGATATCCTCTGCATAATCACCAGCGCCAAATTTGGTGACGATCGGTTAAGAGGTTTATGGGTAGCAGGGGCCAAATTTTGTCCTTTCTTATTAACTTTGATCCTCATCCTTACGACACTCTCCCACTACAGTGTGAGTGTGTTATTCGACACAGAGCAGTGATAAAAGTATATAAATTTTCGGGCCATGGAACTCACCTAGGTTTTGGACAGAGATAATTTTTGGGGCCATTTCACCACAATCATAAATCATAACTAGAAAACATACGCAGTCGTATTGACACGCAGACCCATGTCGTCAACTGCCACAGATAGCACAGCAGCATATAGATGTACGGAATACCGGCCATAGTCACTAGCAAACGTGCGATCGTGACGGTTTTCATAACCGTGTGAGCTAGTCCTTTGACCTTTTGACCTGTGGGTCAATGCACGCCGAGTGACTGCTATAGAGTATACGTGTACCAAGTTTGGTGTTGATAGCTCAAGCTGTTTTCATGCTAGAGCGCGGACGAGCAGACAGACAGACGCGTCCGAACGCAATACCCACGCCGGCGGCTATGCCGGCAGGGTAATAATATAGCAACTGTAATACGGCATAATTCCTTTTCCCCCAGTAGGTAAACAAAGTATTGCAATCACCGTGTCTGTCTGTGTGTCTGTCTGTCTGCTGGTGTATCTGAAAACCACACGTCCAAATTTCACGTTCACATACTGCAAGCTTTTTAAACGTGATTTTTCGTACAAGATTTCAACTGACACAGCGTGCGTTGTGTGGTCGCTCTGTGGTAGGAGAGCTTCTTGTTGAAAATTCAAATTTTTAACGGCAAGTAGGGTTAAGAGGGCCAATGAGCATCACAATGCCAAATGTTGTGATGATCGGTTCAACTTTTTCTGACATATGGCAATTTAACAGCTTTTAGCATAAAGGCCGTCTACAATCTTTGATTTTTAATGATTCAAATTCTAAACAGCCTATTGAGTTAAAAGTTAAGTTACATGATCTTGCCAAATTTTGTGGCCATCAATAGAACCACTGCTAAGGTATGGCAATTTGACGGTTCTCCAAATGGAAGCCATCCACCGTCTTGGATTTTTAAAAATTCAAATGTTAATGGCTGGTAGGCTTAGGAGGGTGAATATGCATCATTATGTCATTTCGTCACGATCGGTCAAACTGCTGCTAAGATATGGCAATTTAGCGGTTTCAAAATGGTGGCCGTCTGCCACCTTGGGTTTTTAAAAGTAAATTTTTAACGTTCAGTTGAGTTAAGAGGGGCCAATATGTGTCACTGTCCCAAATTTCACGACCATCAGTCAAACCATCGCTAAAATATGGTGTTTAAAGGTTCTCAAAATGACGGCCATCTGCCATCTTGGATTTTCAAAAGTTTGACTTTTTATTTAATAGGCCATATGTCACTTGCAATTAGTGGTCTGTAGCAACAACATCTCTCTTGCACACTTCTGACATATTACCACTTTTCAGTGTACATGACCGCCTGTAAGCTTGAGAACTTCTTCAGTTTTTATACAACAGTTAAAATTACAGGCAATGTACTCTTTCTGATTCACACGTAAACATAGTTCATACATGCTATATTTCTGGAAATATCAGAGTTATAAAACTTTCAAACATCTAAAGTGACATTGAAGGTCACTCAAGGTCACTGGTATTGATGCCATTTGATAGGCAACATATGACTTCCTATTAGTCTTCCATTGTAACTATGTTTTTTCTTGTACCAATTCCGAGATATCACTTATTTACAACAATTTAGCACGTCACATGACCCTTAACACACTGCATTTGGAGGTAATCTATCATGCATACATTAGTACTCACCACGATTAATCTGCAAACTAAATCTGAAATGTCTAGTTTCACACATTTTCACACATTCCAGAGATATAACCGGTGCCACAAAATTTACAAATGGGTCACCCGGTCACATGGCCTTAACCACGCCAGCACAGGGGAAGTTTGTCATTCCAAGGGTAACACTAACAATACCTAGTACATGCTAGTTCCGGCTCCAACACATTGTTACCCAAAACGTTAAACCGAATCAACATAACATAAACCCACGCAAATGAATCGTAGCTTAACAGAGAATTTGTGTTACCTACACATGCATTTAGGTGGCGCGGTGACACAATGGGTAGAGCATTAGACCTGCGAGGTCGTGGGTTCTAATCCTACTCGAGACAAAAGCTGTGTAACAACCTTTGGCAAGTTGTTCACACCTATGTGCCTCTGTAACCAAGCAGTATAACTTGGTACCAGCCAAAAGGCGGGCAATGATGCTCTGCGGCTTGGCAGGTAACTGCAGGCCTGGCAGAAAGTAACGGTAGCCTACACCGCCGGGTGGACGACTTATAGTCACCTGCGGCTGACTGCCTGTACATCGGGATCAGCTCCAGGCCCAACGCTCGGTAACAAGTATGGGAAACCTTTACCTTTTACACATGCATTTGCATCAGGTATGAACTACTAGTAGTTTTTTCCAGTAATGCATATCGACTATAACCTCAGTTTTATCTGACATATAATGACTAATACATCATACTAGCATCTATTTACGTCTTCTACAGAATCATAATAATTTTCTCATCAATTCCCACACTCACCTATGAACATCGGTATTAATGTTTTACATTCTTTGTTAAAACTGACGTTTATTTTAAAAAACCAGGATCACTTTGACGTGCGTAACTGTATGATATTTAGAATTCAGCAGCCACATTAGTCAACAACTTCACAAATGCATTACAAACAACCGTCATTTGATCAAAACTAGCTGCCAACAAAAAGGTATCACAGCTGCAGTGCTGTGTCTTACACTAAAGAGAAGTGAGTGAGTATAGTCCAACAGGTCCAACACAAAACTATCACCCAACAGAAATTTGCGAATTTCGTCGATATGATTCAGAGTGATAAGCAGCAAGTCTTGAGGTCTTTTGCACAGGAAAACTTGGTACTTCACTGCCATTATCATTAAGTCATACAGCTGCAAACACAAACATATCATCTTGGTCTACTCTGTTACTGACATTAGACAGCAACTGCTGCAACAGATATGGGCCAAATAAACTAGTACAACAGGATCTCTACCTGCAGGTGATTACAAATGTAACACTTAATGCCATGATCCGCATCCGATCATCAAAAGCGAAACTTTTGGGAGTACGTACGTTCCGGTGCGGAGTGTGGAAGGCAGGGGATGACTTTGAATTGATTCCAACAATAAAAGTGGAAACTAGACATCCAGTAGAGATTTATTTTGGCCGTGAGTTTCCGGCGATCTGTTATCATTGCGGAGTTCTGGCGGCCTGAGGTCGCCATAATTGGAACATTTAGAGAAATTTTTGCGTTTTTTGGAAAAACGACCCCTTATGAGAAAATATTCAAAATTCTGTTCAGAAAAGTTTACATCGCGACACCGATCGACGTTGTTGTATGCAAAATTCGTGAAAATTGTCACCAAAATCGGTTCAGTTTCGGCAGAGTGATAGCCGGCCGCGTGAAGGCCGTCAAAATGCGCCTTACAGTATTTCCAATACTCGGCGAAGCTATAGCTTCTCGCCGAGTAAAAATGTTCGGAATAATTTGGCGATTTCATTGCCAATGTCACCACTGCTATAGCTCATATAACTTCCTATTCACCTCTCATAAAAATTAAACATCTATCGTGTACTGTTTTCACCACGCGACGCTATGTTAGCGCAGTATATGATGTCACAGTGTGCATCCGTCCAATCTGTCTGTCATAAGCTGGCATTGTACCGAAACGGCTAAACATAGGATCATGCAAACAATGCCATACGATAGTCTAGGGACTCTAGATGTCTGATGCAAAAGATCTCCGCGAAATTTCAACGGGGTCACCCCCAACCAGGGCGTCAGACAGAGGTGAAGTAGGTTAAAATCGGCGATTTTCGACCAATATCTCGCTTTATCTTGGAAATGTTGCAAGACATGGACACAGTTACTATGGAAAGCTATGGAACTTGTATGTGCTCTATCAATTGGCACTATTTCCAGTGACCTTGAGTAACCCTAACTACTCAAAACCACCCCATTTTAGATATCTTGTATTTCCTTTCATATCTTTGTAGTCGGTGAAGATACAGACTTCAAATTTGGTAGAAAGGCTTATTGTAGCAAGTACTAGCCTGCAGATGGAACACCATCCATGAAAGAGGCATTATCAGGTCACGTGAACCACTTAATTTTTGAGGGCACCAACCATATCTCTGGAATGGATAAAGCTAGAGTTGTCAAATTTTGTATACATGTAGGCTATATCAGGTCCCAGCACAGAACGACAAATCAGCCTTAAAGGGGCGTATTCGGGGTCATGTGACCCAGTTTAAATTTTTGGCCCCCAATGAAATTGCTGGAATGAAATGGAACCATTGCCTATGCCCTGAAATGACCTTAAAGGTCACTTTTGCTGCTCGGAACCTTTCTCACTTTGATACGTCATAAAACACAGCACAATTTACAAATTTACTGACATAGTGCATTGCGCAGCGCCTCTGCGGTAGCTGAGCTTCTTGTTAAGATACAGCAAGTTACCCATGCATATTTAACACCTGTTGGGGTGACCCCATTAGGATTTCATGAAGATCTTTGGTCGTGAAAAACTAGCATCTCTGTGGCATTTTTTTGCATAATGGTTATGTCTAGGTGGCTTGTGATGGTCCGACAGATGTACGAACAGACACAGAACTATATGTCATAGCATATAGTGCTCACAGTGTCGCACGGATAGGTCATGTGATCATGACCATGCCCATTTTGTGGTGGTTTGTTGTCCCAGGGGCCAGGTCTAGCACTTGTGATTGCCAACCTATGTACTGAACTTGATCACTCTACCTTCTCATGTTCAAATAATATGAAGGAAGTCCCAAAGCGTAAAAGTGAAAGTGATTTGGGGTGCTCAGAGTTACTCAAGGTCACCAGCAACATCATCATTTGATAAAGCACACATGACTTCCAAATCACATTTTATAGTAACTATGTCACTGTTTCACGCAATTTCCTAGATATTGCAAGTTACATGTTAAATGCTGCAAATTTTTCATACCCCATGAGTACTTCGTGTCCCCCAATGAAGGTGACCCCATTGGAGTTCAGCACCAGCAAACTGGAGTCCCTGAGCTACCAAACACTGTTGTTTGTCTGATGATACATGACAGAACACACAGATAGACACAGGACCATAGCATGTACCACACTATCATAGCATCGCATGGCAATTAGCAACGATGAACGATAAGATCGCTAATGATAACAGCTAGCACATAATGCAGTACAAAAACTGTGTCATCTTCTTAGCAGCAGTGATACAAAGTGATACATACAGGTATCAGAAATACCTATCTACATATACACTCACACGTTATACTTCAGCTTAACGCCTGCACATAGTGTAACCTACTGATATAGCAACTCTGTCGGTCTGTCTATCTCAAATCAGACTGTCCTCTGCGGGTACTGTTAAAACGACCAAACCAGGTACTCTGATGCCAAAGATTTTGGTGAAATTGCAATGGATCTCCCCAAACAAAGGTGCTAAATACAGATGGAGTAAAAAATCAGTAATTTTCTAACAGTATTTCATTATATCTCACAAATGGTACAAGTTATGAAGCTAGCTTTATATAGTCATACGTGGAAAGATGGTACAAAAAATAAAGATTTATAAGTGAGTATTAATAAAACCAAGATTACCATTAGTACACAAAGCTGCAGAGAGGTACAGGACACTGGAAGAAGCCATGTGGTTTTGTCATAAAGGTGTTTGCAGTAACTTGATACAGTGTACTAATTACCAAAAAATGGGTGCATAATAAGTGTAGTGGTATGAAAAGTAGCATATTCAAATAAAGCAAAGCTTTTGTGTGTAGAGGTTGTACAAATCAACTGGTTAGTTCAGCTAGGACTAGTGATGATAATAGTGATGTTTCAAGCCAGGAGTTAGTGGATAAGTTCTGTTACTTGGGTGACATGCTAAGCATCACTGGAGATGTCGCGTCATGACACGATGCATTTATGAAGTGTAGGGTGTAAGACCTAGAGGATGTCCAAAGAAAACCATGCATACAGTTGTGAAAAAAAACAGTTGGACCCGATAACTAAACAAAAGAGATGCTATGGACCACAGTAAATAAATAAAATTAACTAAAGCTATTGAGTACTATCTACAAAGAAAGAATGTGACTGTTTTTTTCTGGTAGTGGCTCACCCAGGATGAAGGGCCATTAAACGGTTGTTGTTGCTGTCTGCAGCATTAGAGCACTGCCACTTATGGGCAGTCTGTCAGTAACAGCTAAGTTTCTATTAAATCTTAACTTCAACAATAATCTCAAATGAATGCAATGATCACCTTGTCCATGCTGGATGGATTCAACCTCATCACAGATGCATGAGCAAATCGCTCAAGGATGGTACGCAATGACTTCTTCGAGTAAACTTCTTGTGGTTTAAAGATTTCGTCCATGAATCGCTTGTTAAACATAACTCCAGTGATGTCAAGCAGTACTGCAAATATTCAGCACACATGCACTTAACAAAAATCAAATATTGAACTGTACTACTACATTTCAGATCATGTTGGCATTAACTGGTATCATTGTGCAGATGAACTGCTAATGAGGCTTAGTAGATATGTGGATGATGGCTGCTCCCCATCTCAGTGTTAGGGCCGGTGTCGCAAAATGAAGTCTCTGTATTGAAAGTCTCCCCATACACTGACACTGTTTCTGCAACTGTACAACACTCACAATCACACAGTGATGCTATGGGCACTGAAGCCACTTCTGCAGCTTCTGGTGGTGTATGACAACCGTGAAAATGGCAACCCTTGAACCCTTAATTCATTACAGGACAACAGCCCAGATGTAGATGCATGCTCATTACATCAAACTTCAGGTTCACATGTGTGCACACTGTCCCAGTTAACTATTTAGATCGCCCGTTCTGTGAACGGTCGATCTTATGTTCTGCGCATGTTTCTTTCTTCTTTTTTTTCCCCGACTCACTTTTTCCGACGTCTGCAAACCGATATTTTCGAAACTTTTCCACATAACGTGGCTTTACTCGAAAAAGAAGCACTGCTATGCCGATTTCCTAAAAGTGCCCCCTAACACAAATGAGGGGCGACAACCCCCAAATTTCGCCAAATCTCGCGTCTAATCGCAACATATTATGCGCCGTCACTCGTAATGTGGAAGGAAAATAGAAAATCGAAAACAATAGTGTTAATCAGTAATTATTAGCCTATATGTTCACCAAATTTGGTAGGGGTCGGTTAAATAGTGACGGAGATCGACGTGCCAGTTTATGCGGGGGGTGGGAAAATTTTTGCGATTTTTGACATAATAGCACGCTATATCTCGGTAACTGTACAAGATAGCCCTATCATTGCTGCTGATGACTACTAGAAATCAGGTGTGGTCT